>ERZ1090861.1643-NODE-1643-length-11055-cov-12.524727_pt1 | contig 11055 bp, 22 predicted proteins | sample MGYA00478482_ERZ1090861 | MGnify/ENA primary metagenome ERZ1090861 (study PRJEB33644, sample SAMEA5815744) | chicken gut metagenome | biome: Chicken; feature: Gastrointestinal Tract; material: Caecum | place: Ireland | collected 2019-01-01 | study: A study of... | reverse complement strand
TGATAGTGATTACTACGATGCAGAAAAGGTCCTCCCCTCCACGGTGGGGCAGTATGTAAACATTGATGTCCGTCGAGAAGCGTGGCCCCAGTCAGAAAAGCATAAGATTTTCACTGGAGATATGCTGGGCGAATGGGGCGAGGACGAAAACGGAAGCGAGTGTGTCTGTATTCTTGGTGTTGTGACCTATTGGGAGCGTGAAGGTCGATATGTGCTGGCAGATGAAAACGGCATGTGCAATGACTGGACTCTTGAGGACGAAGCACAGCCAGAGAATTGGCCGCATTTAATCCATTGCGGAACCGTGTTTGACGAGGAGGGCCCACAATGAGCGGCGGATATTTCTGCGGCCACACGGACCGCCTTGCAGAGGACCTGTTTGCCTTTCAATATCCCCACTACGGTCAGAAAGGATTCTCCGGGTCCGCCCTCGCCCGTCAGCAGAACCCACTGGAGGACAAGACCATCAGCGAACTCACCTGGGACCTCCTGTGCGTCCTTCACGCGTTCGACTATTACAAGTCCGGTGACATTGACGAGGACGCTTACAGGGAGGATGTCGAGCGCTTCAAGGCAAAATGGTGCAAACCATACTCCAAGAAGCGCACAAAGGAGATTGTGGACGCAGAGGTTGCCGCGCTCAGGTTGGAATTGTACCGCGACTTTGGATTGGAGGCCAACAATGCCGAAACCTAACGCTATGTTGGCCCGCATTGAGGCCGCTGCTGAGGCTCGCTATCAGAAACGCCTCCATGCCTCCATGGACATGCTCCTCCAGATGGGGCAGGATGCTGCTATGATTGCCGCCCACGACGTCCTCCAGCTTGGTCCTGGACGTGCAGAGGATTTTTGTATCGCCTATCGAGAAGCTATCAACGATATGGCCCGGCGTGTAGTAGACGACCAGATGGACGACCCGGAGTTTGTCTATGCGAAGGCCAAGATTGACGAACTAATTAGAGAGATTGTAGGACCGGAGAAGTTTGCCCCCTGGGAGGTGCGCTATGGAGAAAAATAGGTGCGCCGGGTGCAAATACTATCGACCAGAATATAGTTCATCCACAAAAGGGCCCAGGATGTGCCACTATTTGCTGGACAATGGTCATGGACGCATTAAGGACGGAGACAACTGTTTGTCCTACGCACCAAAGCGAAAAAATATACTTGACAAATCAATGCTTAACAGTTATGATAAAAAAGGAGATGTATAACCTAATGCAAAACGAAGTCGAAAAAATGAAGATTGGTGTAGGCGCTATGTCTGAACTCCTCCGAATGTTCTACGACTCTCTTATCCAACAGAACTTTACACCAGAGCAAGCCATCCAACTGACCAGCGACTATATGAAGGCGGTGTTTGGAAAGTAATGGAACTCACAAAATACGAGATGGAAACTATCTACAACTATAACCAAGAAGAACCTCTTGCCTCCTGCTACACGATGGACCGCGCTCTAATCCGACGCCTGGATGCACTTGCAGAAAAACATAAAGAAATTACTTTACTCAGAACGGGCGAAGGAATGCGGGAATATACTTTCCCTAAGAAGTGGATTAAGGTTCGCGCGCCAAAGGAACTATCGGACGAACAGCGGGAAAACATGGCGAAGAGAGCGAGAGAGAGGTTTGGATTTGCGAATGGGGGTGACAACTCTGAACAAGAATGATGCGACTATGGAGCAGGTTGTAAAACGGAAAAGAAACCGTCCAGACCTTCAGCAATTCGGGTATGAACTTGCGGAGCCGGGAGATAACAGCAAAGCGACTATGTTTATCCAAGCCCTCAACAAGTTTGATAGGGTTGACCTCTCTGACGAGAACGCCGTTAAGAAGAGAATGGATGACTTTTGGCAACTCTGCATCGACTTTGATACGAAGCCGCAAGTTTCTGGTATGGCTGATGTACTTGGGCTTGATAGGCGGAGACTATGGGAGATTACACATGATGTCGCCGGGAGAAACCTTGAATGCAGCTCTGCGACAAGGGACTTGATAAAAAAAGAGTACAGAAAACTTGAGGTTTTATGGGAGTATTATATCCTGAACGGCAAGGTAAATCCGGTTTCTGCAATCTTTTTGGGAAAGAACAACTTTGATTATGCTGACAGGCAAGAAATTACTTTGACCCCTGGAGCTCCCCTCGGCGACTCTCCCGACCAAAAGCAGCTTGAAGAGCGGATAGCCGGGTCTGTGGTGGAGGAGTAGCGACTATCACCGTCACGTTGCACAACTGGGTGTCGCGAAATCCCGGGAAAACACTCTCGCCGTTTGTGCAACTATCGCAAACAAACGACTATCAGCGACTATTTCAGGAACTTTCTGGAGGTCAAAGAACTATGAAATGACTTTTTGGAGGCTGCGACTATGAATGAAACAGCTATGGCAAACAATCCAGCGGATAAACTTTGCCCTATCATTATGGCTGGATGGGCGTCTGCTGGTGCTATGCTGATTGAAAATTGCGTGTCCTGCCGTGGTCCTCGCTGCGCCTGGTGGGACGCTGACAAAGAGCGCTGCGCGGTGCTATCCATTGCCCGCAACAAATGATAATGCCCCGGCTTGCTCCTGATGGAGTGGGCCGGGGTTGCTTTATGCCATGCGCGGGCCTCTGGCGGCCACTGTGGGCCGTTTTGCGGTGTGGGAATATAGGGATAGCCACAATGGTATAAAACGCCGTGACGGGCCTGTGAATGGCCTTTACGGCGGTTTTGCGTTTTGGGACATGTTCCGCCCTGCCGGACATGGGCGCAAAAATGCCGCCTGCTGGCCGTAGGACGGCGCACAAGCGGCTAGAAGCTGCCGGGGAGTATAGGGACATAGCCGCCAGCAATGGAGAGCCTGGAGGGCATAAAAAAGCCCGCCCCATAGCGGGGCGGGTGGTGGTTGTTACTTTGCGATCTCGTCAAGATCATAACTGCGGGGCCGCTCGTCGCGGAGCTTTGCGCGCTCGTCCTCGTCGTATGCGTCGCGGTCTGCGTCGGTGTTGTATTGCCCCCAATCCTGCAAGTAGTCTGTCAGGTTGTCCTCATGGCCGTCCATGCGCCACGCCTCGGCCTCGTCGTCCCAGTGATAACTGCTATCAATGATGATATCTTCCGCCATGTCCTGGCCCCAATCACTGCCGGTCCACTCCCGCATGGTGAGGTTGTAGCGCTTGCCGGTCTCGTTAATGATGATCTCCATTGTATGCCATCCTTTCTCCCGGCTCTGCCGGGCCTCCGTTGTGTTGATTGTATCGCGCCCGTTCTGGGCCGTCAAGATTTTTTCGCCGTCTCCCAGATCACCATAAACGGGAGCAGGATAATAAATAGGATAATCAAGCGGGGGTCACCCCCTCCAACTCAAACCGGGCCACCTCAACGGCCCTCCCGTGCAGGCTGCGCGGCCCGTTAGCAATCGGGGTCCGGTAGTTCTCGGGGAGCGCGTCGCATCCGACGGCCATATAAATGGCCCGCTCAGCACTGGCGGTGTAGGCGTGGCATTTTTTGCAGTGGTTGCAATCGCCCCCGCATTTTTCGAGGCGCTTTAGCGCGGATTGTAGGGCGTTGTATTCCATTTTTGGCATGGTCAACATGGTATTTCCTCCATTCTCCCGGCGGGCGGGTCAAGCCCAATTAAATACAAGCTGCGGAAACATTTTTTCGATCTGCGCCGCCTCTTTTGCGGTATAATCCCCAATAATACGCCCGTTTTTGTAGATATTCCCGCGATAAATGCAGTCTAAATCAGAAAAGAAAACATCAATTTTATCAGCATCGCGGGGGCTGTCTCCATACCACATATCAAGATATTTTCCCATGTTTCACACCTCATAACCGGCGTCGATATACTCCGCCTTGTAACTGGCCTCTAAGCTGGCAGCCACGGCCCGGCGGGTTGCGGCATTGAATACGACGTGCCAGGCGGTAGGCTCTGCGAACTCCTTGCAATACAGCTTTGCGGCGGCCTCTGCGACGTATTCCCACGCCTTGAGAGCCTTTTCCCGGTCATACTTTCCGGCCTTTGCCTTGCGGGTCAGATTGCGGATTGTGGGCACGGTGTAAGTGTCATAGATGCGGCGTGTGTTCTCGGTGTACAATTCCAGCTCACGGGCGGCGGCCTGGTCAATGGTGGTTTTCATTTAAATTTCCTCCTTGTCATGGAGGGCCCGCCCTGGTATAATGGGCTTGCCCTGGTTGGTGGTACTGCTGGGGCTTCTCTTTGCCCTGGTCACTATTGCGAGTAGTGGCCGGGGCTTTTATTGTGGCTTCCCACGACGCCCTCGCGGGCGTTTCGGCCGGTTGCCGTCCGGCTCTCGTCAGGTGGGGTAATATGCACCAATAGGCGGAATGAAGATAAACGCCTTGCGGTTGTTAAACATGAGACGGTCAACGACCTCTGAATCTTCGATTTTCCGTTTCAGCGGGATCAGGTTTATATCGGTCGCTTTCCATCCATCCATCGTCCCGCTGTAATACACCTTGCTCTCGGCCTGGCTTATGATGTTGATCTCTTGCAGGTCATACTCACGTTGTAGCCCGCGGATCACATTCTTGACCTTCATGATCTTTTCCTTTCTGCCCTCGTGGCCTCCGGGGCGGGATTGCAGATTAAGCGTTGTAAGCCGCCTCGATGATGGCCCACGCCTCGATGCAATCGGAGTCAGAGGGGACGTGCGCAACGTTGCCGTTGTTGGCCTTGTCGGCCTCCACGATTGCCCGGAACAAATCAGCGGCGGTCCCGGTGATGGTCTCGTTGCTAATGGTCTCGCGGATAATGTACACGCTCCCTGGGTTAATTGCTTTGTAGATGCTGATAGCCTCGCTGATAGTCTTATACATTTTCTTTCCCTCCCGGCCTGTGGCCTGTCCTGCCGCCCTGTGTGGGGCCTGGTGTCTTACTGTGAGTATAAAATAGCACAATAGTGCAATAATGTCAATAGCTTATTTGGATTTTTTAAAATATTTTTGTGTCCAATGGTTTACTCTCTTTTGCAATCAATATATTGTGTCTATTTTATAAGGACACAAGATATAGTGGTTTACAGTTGGGCCGGGCATGGGGCACCTCTGGGGGATTATGGCGGGTAAAGGAAAGGAGGGTGAATGCCGTGCTGCGAGAACGCAGAAAAAAGGCCTCATTTTGTCCAATAAAATATGTTGACAAGTTCAATATAATATGTTAGACTAAGTACAACAGGAGGCGATCAAAATGCGAGTGGGATATATTAGGGTAAGCACGGTGCAGCAGCACACTGACCGACAAGAGGACAGTTTAGAGAAAATGAATGTAGAAAAGCTGTTCATTGAGAAGGCGAGCGGGAAGGACAGAAACAGACCGCAGTTGAAGGCCCTGTTGGAATTTGTCCAGCCTGGAGATGTTGTAGTTGTCCATGAACTGTCAAGAATGGCAAGGTCTGTAATTGACTTGTATGATATTGCGAAAGAATTGAACGACAAGGGAGTTAGCCTGGAAAGTTTGAAAGAAGACATTGATCTGACTTCGGCCACCGGGAAACTGACCTTTGGGATTATGGCTGTTATGGCACAGTTTGAAAGAGATTTGCTTTTGGAGCGGCAGAAGGAAGGAATTGCTGCGGCAAAGGCAAGGGGAAAACGATGGGGCCGGGAGAATATCTATGGGACGGATGAACGGCTGGTGCATGAAGTGTTCTCCAAGTATCATGCAAAGAAAATCTCTTTTGACGAGGCTTCAAAAAAACTCGAAATGAAAAAAAGCACTTTTTATTATCGGTACAATAAGTGGATGGACGAGCAGAGAGAGGCAGGATTGCTGAAGGAGGACAAGTGACGGGAGAAAAGATTTTTAACCACAGCTTGCTATCTTATCTTGAGGACAAGGTTGTTGATAGTGGCATAGTGTATATAGACTCTGTTTTTAGGTTTGAAAAGAACCCGGAGGATTTACCGGCGTTCCTCTGGGTAGCAAAGGAGAAAAATTGCACAGTTTCCTTTGAAAATGAGGGATATACCTTTAAGCCAAAACCGGAGAACGATGTGAGCGACGCCGCAATTCTTTCTGGACTGATGATTTATATGAACATGGGAAAGTCTATGTTTGGAAAGCGGGTAAATTATTTGATGAACCTGTTGACAAATGAGAATTGGGTGAAGGGTGTGCATGAGCCTGTCTTGAAGGAGGAAGAGTGATGAAAAATACATGGTGCGTTTATTGCCACACATTTCCTAACGGGAAAAGATATATTGGGATTACCAAACAGAAGCCGGAGGACAGATGGCTTGACGGTATGGGGTACTCCGCCCAACCGAAGGTATTTGCGGCTATTGTCAAATTCGGATGGGACAATATTAAGCATGAAGTTCTGGCGGACGAGTTGAACGAAGATAGTGCCCGCAGAATTGAGGCGCGGGAGATTTACAAGTGTGGGGAAGAGACATACAATGAAGTTATGTCAAGAAAGTTGGACATAGCCGATGTTGGAGGACCGAACAACCCACAAATTCCAACGACAGCGATTAAACAGTTGATGGAGGCGCTTGGTGTTTCCAATGCGGAGATGGCAAGGCGGCTTGGAGTCAGTCCGCAGACAGTTTTTGAGCGGTTGGACAAGCCCGGAATAAAGACGAATACGCTTTCTGAAATGGCAAGGGCGCTCGGCTATAAAATGATTGTAACGGACAAAGACACAGAAGTATTGCCCGGAGAAGTGGAGCTTATGGCTTGAAAATTTTTCAAAATGCAAAAAGACGGCTCCATCACAGTGGAAGCCGCCTGCAAAGAGATGGGAATTAGTAGAAGTCAGTGGTATAATTTGAGCAGAAAAATAGACCGCCGCCCTCAGTCAAAAGGAAGCGGCAGTCTAAAGGATCAAACACCAAAGGATGGTGCTGATACAGAGATTGTATCATGTACTGCCTGAAAAGGCAACGCCAAAAATCCACCGCAGGCAAAAGGTGTATTGAAAAATCGCCGCGCAAAACAAAAAGGAGGCTTTCTTATGAGCAAAGAGCATGAGGCACTGGACAAGATTTTGAAGTTCATAGATTTAAAGATTGAGGCTTGCGGGTCATTTAAGGACGGGCCTGAAGGGGCTGCGCTAAAGTCGGTGATGGAGTACGCCTTGAAATTGCGGGAGACGAAATGATGGCCTGGATCAAATGCACTGATAGGATGCCGCCGGAGGAAATGTGGGTTCTGATTACATTAAGCGGGAAGGTTCCGAGAAGCCCTGCGTATTGGGATGGGACACGCTGGAATATTGAAGGTACAATTTTTCCTGATAACGAGTTGATTACTCACTGGATGCTATACCCTGGACCGCCGGAGGACTGAAAATGCACAAACTGACAAACAAGCAGTACGAGGCATATATGAAGATGCTCCGGGATAAGGAAGAAGGGCGACTGCTTACACCTGATGGCTTGCGGCTGATATGTTCGGCAAACGAGTATGACCCGGAGAAGATAGGGATCCATATGCTGACGGTACTGGCAAATTGGAATAAGGTGGAGGTATGAAAGAATACATACACTTTGGGCACGAACGTTTTGACAGAGAGAAATTTCAAGAGATAAAGAACGAGCTATACTTCTGCAAGCCAAAAGGCGGACTGTGGGCCTCCCCTGTTAATGCAGAGTATGGATGGAGAGACTGGTGTGAGGAAGAGAATTTTAGGGAATGCAGTCAGGACAATTCGTTTGCGTTCGCATTGAAAGACGGCGCAAAGGTGTATCACATTCGTCATGTTTCTGATGTAAAGGCTATGCCGCTGATCGATAACGGAATCACAACATGGTACACACCTGACTTTGAAAAGATGCTTGTTAATGGATGGGACGCCATAGAACTGCATCTTAGCGAGTGCGGAGCATTGTACTGGGCGCTGTATGGATGGGATTGTGATTGTATTCTGGTTCTGAATCCTGATATTGTGGAGGTAAAATGAAAATGGATGATAGGGCAATTACTCTGTTAAAGGCTTGCAGAAACCTCTTAAACAAGCAAAAAGACAGTTTTTATGTTCTTAATCTTCTACAAGAAACAGTTTTCTATGATGAAACAGATTGCGATGGGTATTGTCTTTCGGATGACATTGAGGATTATTTGATGGAACATGGAATAACGGTAGACGATTGATTGTTAAATTAAATACCGCACCCCGCCACAGGGCGGGCGTAGACGGACAGAGGGTCACAGACTTCGGTTTGTGGCCCTACTTGGAAGGAGGGATTCTATGGAGATATACAAGCTGGTAGAGAAAGCGTTCCAGCGTGACCTGTCTGACCCGTCGGCGCTGTCGGATGCGTTCGATGTGTTGCGCTTGCTGGAAGCCAAAGACGGATTTGAAGAAGCGCACCGGCGCAATAAAGAAATCCGCCGCCTGTCGGCCAAATATGCTGCGGAGCGGACGGACGTGAAGATGTTTGAGTTGAACAAGCGGAGTTTGCTGTTTGATGCGCCGTATGATTTTGATGCTTATTTGCGATATGTTGAGTGGAATAGAGAACCGAAGAAAAGGTTCTATCTTCCACGTAGACACTATCTAAAGAAATATGTTGACGCATATCAGGATGTACTTGATGGGAAATTGGACATCCTATCCATTTCCATGCCAAAGCGAGCGGGGAAATCTCAGCTTGGGATTAACTTTGTTAATATGCTGTCCGGCAAGTTCCCAGACAAGTCTACGCTTATGGAAGGCACAGGAGATGACCTTGTTGATTCATTCTACAAGGGGTGCCTTGAATACTTGCAGCCGCAAAGCGAGTATTTGTTTTATGATGTATTTCCAACAAGCAAGCTGGTGCAGACGAATGCAGACAGAAAAACAATCAACTTTGTGAGTAAATCACGGTTTCCCACTATTATGTGTCGGTCTATTGATGCGCGGCAAGTGGGTCTTTCGGAGGCAACGAACCTTTTGTACCTTGATGACTGTGTGGAGGGTTACGTTGAAGCAAAGAATAGGAACCGGCTCGATGAAAAATGGAATGTCATATCCGGTGATGTTATTGGCCGAGCGATAGAAGGAACACCCATTGTCATCTGTGGCACAAGGTATTCCTTATATGACCCGATTGGACGGCTGCAAGAAGAAATGAGAAAACAGGGAAAGCGTATGAAGATCATCGAGACTCCAGCGCTTGACCCTGTTACTGATGAAAGCAATTTTGAATATGAGCGAGAAGGAAACAAGGTTTTCACAACAAAATATTTCCGAGACCAGCGAGATATGTTATCTCCAGAGCAGTTTGAATCAGAATTCCAGCAAAGCCCATTCGAGGCTAAGGGTCTTTTGTTCCCAGAAAATGAACTGAACCGCTATTTTGAACTGCCAGTAGATCAGGAGCCGGATGCAATTATTTCTGTATGTGATACCGCAGAGGGCGGCGGAGACAGCGTTATGATGCCGATTGCATACATTTATGGCGAGGACGTGTTCATTGAAGATTGTGTGTTTGACAATAGCACTCCGGAGCACACAAAGCCAGAATGTGCAAAGAAACTTGTAGATCATAAAGTTTCTGTCGCTACGTTTGAAAGCAATAATGCGGGAAGTTACTTTGCTCGCGACGTGGAGGAAATGGTAAAGAAAATGGGCGGTCGTGTAAGTATTAGAACACGGCGCACTATCAGCAATAAACAGACCCGTATTGAGATGGCCTCTGACGGAATACTGAAACACTTCTACTTCAAGGATAAGTCTCTATATAAGCCGTCCGACCAGTACGGGCAGATGATGCGAGAATTGGTGACATATACCAGGACTGGCAAGGTGAAGCACGATGACAGCCCTGACGGCCTTTCGTTGCTGGAGAACGAAATTCGTAACTTAACTTGGGGGAAAGCGGAGGTTTTCCGCCGTCCATTCTAACACGATAACAATATATGGTATAATATAGCATAATATACATACAATATATAGTTGACACTACATATATTCGTATGGTATACTGAATTGGGCTATAATGCCCAAATGCAACCTTTTTTCTCCCTACCTCCTTTCTGAATCCCCCTTGGAGGGTCGTCCTCCTACCTCCTTGGGGGAATATACGCCGCAGGTCGTACCAGCTCAAAATAGCCGAGAGGTCGCACCTCTCATGCGGCACCAGATGTATGGCTCCACAGCTCCACGAAGAGAAAACGGGCCTTCCCTGTGCGCTGTGCGAAAGCGGCAGGGCGAAGAATAATTATTTTGGCTGACCCCGGTCTAGTAAAACAAACGGTTCCGACTGACGCCACCAGCGGAGGGGTTGAAATGTACCGTGATTATCAAGGCTGTTCCTGAACCAAAGTATGTGAGGCGTGGTGGAGAGGCAACGCCGACCAACACGAGGACGCAAGGCAAGACTTATAGTATGCCAAGTGGTAATGGGTGCGTCGAGGCGTTAAGTAACAAAAATGGGAACAGGTTGCGGATTGTAATACAGCCTTGATGATTGTGATGTGATGCCGCATAGCGGATTACATACAGGCCCCCGGAAAGCCTGACCCAACCCGGATCGTACCGTCTTTGAGGGCGGTATATGGCACTGTAGCTCAATGGGCAGAGCGGGCCGGAAGCGGTTGGACATCGCGCTGGTTCGAATCCAGCCAGTGCCAATATATGTCGCTTCCGTCCGCATGAGGGCGGTGGCGATACCAGATTCTAGTTTGTATCAAAAAATGATACAAACATCAAAGAAACAATAGGTGGTGTATTCTTGAAAGTAGAAATCACTGAAAAAGAGAAAGCCGCTATTGAATATGGATTGAACCACGGAAGTGGAAAGCAGGAAGTTACTGTAACTGTAGAAAACGGTAAAATTGTTGTTCTAAAAGTGGAAAAAAAGAAAATAATTTGAGCGCCCACGCATTGGCGCGGGAATAGAGGGCCATAGGGTCAACTACCGAGTATATCTCGGCGGTTGACCCTTTTTCTTTTGCCTTGAGGTGGTGATACATTGCTGGAAAACACAAATCAGATCTCTTGCTGGCCGGATGATGGACTGCATGGCCGTCACGTCGCATACACAAACAAAAAGCAGATTACGCCTGAAAATGTAGCTGATGTTGTCGGCAAGGCAATGGTCATCCACATGAGAAATGCGGCGG
>ERZ1090861.1640-NODE-1640-length-11058-cov-7.297101_pt1 | contig 11058 bp, 9 predicted proteins | sample MGYA00478482_ERZ1090861 | MGnify/ENA primary metagenome ERZ1090861 (study PRJEB33644, sample SAMEA5815744) | chicken gut metagenome | biome: Chicken; feature: Gastrointestinal Tract; material: Caecum | place: Ireland | collected 2019-01-01 | study: A study of the... | reverse complement strand
CTTTGCCCTCTATGTCTACATATACACCCTCTGGGTTAAAGTTTATTGTGCCGTTTAGGTTGAATGTTGCAGAGGTTACAACAAAATAAAGGCGAGCCTATTGCAAGCAATATTGTTAAACTTGCAAAATTTTTTAATGTAAGCACAGATTTTCTACTTGGCTTAGAAGATTAATAAATAAAAATAGCCTACAAATTTGTAGACTATAATCGCATAGGGTTCTCTCCACTTATCTTTTGCTCGCATTTATTGTAATACATATAGGCAACCTTATCTTCCCTTGCCCTCTTTAATACAAGTTGAAAATTTTCTTTTGCGTTGTGATATTTGCCAAGATTGTAATATCTTACACCCTGTTCAAAGGTTACTTTAACGCTTTCAAGTTTTTCACGCGTCTTTTTGTCGTAACTATCTAGGCATTCAAACATGCTTAAATAATCTTTATCTTCTAGTGTTAAAGTACCTATAAACCTGTATGAAAGCGGATATTCATTCCTTAAACTGTTTAAAGTTCGTTTTGAAAATATTATTTTTGTATGGAAAAATTTGTTTATATTTTCCATTTTAGAAGCGAGATTCACCGTGTCTGAAATTATGGTTGGACTTTTGCGTTCCTCTTCACCAACAACGCCAAAAACCACCTCACCAGTATTTAGGCTAATTCCTACATCCATACTTGGAGTTGCCACGCTCGACTTGTTTTTCTGTTCTATTGCTTTAACTATCTGCACAGCACATTCCATAGCATTTTCCGCTTTCATAAACACTGCAAGAATTCCATCTCCGAGATACTTATCCACGAAGCCACCATGTTTTCGAACTAATGGCGACACCACTTTTAAATAGGAATTTATATAGTTAAAATTATCCTCTAAACTGAGCGTACTGCTAGTTGCGGTTGAATTTCGTATGTCACAAAACATTGTTGTAACTTCCTTTTGAACTTGATTTCCAAGTTCAAGCTCTAAAATGCTATTTTTACCCAAAAATTTTAAAAATTGCTTTGGAACATATTTTTCATATTCAAGATTTGTCTTTTTTATTAAATTTTCTTTTTCTTTATATACATCATTAATTTTATTTAACCCGTGTTCTATTCCTTCAAACTGCTTATTTCCTCCTATCTGTATTTCATCTTTTATTTCCCCATCGGAGAGCCTTGAAACGGCTTTTTCTATCTTTTTTATGGGTTTACAAGCATAGCTAAAGGTTAAAAATAATAATATTAGATAAACTATGGTTAATAAAATTGCCCAAACATAATTTATGTTATTACTAGGGGTTACATTTAAAACTTGACGAAGAGTATCTATTTGCGTGCCGTTGAAACTATTTATGTCACTTATTAGATATATTGCTACAGCAAAAGTAAGCGTTAAGGGTACGGTTAAGAAAAATAGCATCCTTGTGAAATTTTGTGATTTAATAAACTTAAAATAAAGTACGCTACCACTCACTGTGGAAATTGCCATAAAAACAAGCCCAACATAGCCCATAGCATCAAAGTTTAAATAGATGCTTTCCCCTATAACTATGCCACGAGATACAGAGCTGAAAAGTAACAAACTTCCAACAAAACTAATAATAAATACAATTAACCAAACTTTTGTACTTTTTTTCATATTGCTAGTTTGTTCAAAAGTTTTTTTAGTATTCTTAGAATATAAAATTATTTCCAGCGCATAATAAAGCCCAGGAGGTAAAAATTATGTCACAAGAGGAAAATTACATAAAATTTATAAATTCAATCTTTCAAAATTTATCTACCGCTCTTCAATCTATAGAAGAAATGCTACCTAAAGTTGAGGATGAGGAATTTAAAAAGGAATTAAGCGAACAGTATTCTAATTACGATCTTTTAAGCCGTGAATGTGAAATGCTAGCTAAAAGCGAAGGTATAAATTTAAAGGACAACAATTGGTTTGAAAAATTAAAACTTTGGGGTTCTATAAACATGGGCACTATGATGGACAAAAGCACAAGAAATATTGCACAGATGTTTCTTCTTGGTACAGTTATGGGAATTGTGCAATGCTTAAAAGATTTAAAAGATTATAGTGGCGTTTCTGATGAACTTACAGACCTATGCAATAAATTAAGCGATTTAGAAGAAAATAACTACCAAAGTTTAAAAAATTTCTTATAATACATTTTATTATACCCCTATTGACAGCAAAGCTTTTCTATGTTAGAATTTGCTTGAAAATAGAGGGGAAATTATGAAAATTAAAGGAAAAGTTTTACTTAGAGTTTATACTGAAGATATTAGGCGTGGAATATTTATAGTGCCAGAAAATATTAAAGAAATAGCTCCTGGAGCCATCAGCTTTTTACCTAGCCTTCAAATGCTTTTATTTTCCTCAAATGTTGAAAAAATAGGAAATTCTGCTATTACCAACAACCCATTTTTAAAAACTGTGCACATTACGCCCAGCGTTAAAGAAATTGGAAGCCTTGCATTTAGTTATTGCAACAATTTAAGAAAAATTGAAATTCCTGTAAATGTACAAAAAGTTGGAGATGGAGCATTTTTTGGCTGTACTAGCCTTGAAAACATTGAGATTGCAAACGAAAATATCCAAATAGGCAAACATGCTTTCGAGTTTTGCCCAGCAGTTAAAAAAGTTAAAATTCCACGAAAATTAAATAGTAAAAATTTAATAAGTTTAGAAACACCCGATGCTAAAATTATTTTTACAGAGGATTTACAAAAATAAATGAGCTTTAAAAAAGCTCATTTTTTAAAACATATTATCTGCAAAGTCTTTTGCATCAAATTTTTCTAGATCGTTTATGCCCTCACCTACACCAATGAATACTACAGGAAGATTATATTCTCTTGAAATTGTAATAACTACTCCACCTTTTGCTGTACCATCAAGTTTAGTTAAAATAATTCCGTCTAGATTTACATATTCGTTGAAATGCTCTATCTGAGATAATGCATTTTGGCCCGTTGTTGCATCTAGCACGATAAAAGTATATTTATTTGCCTCAGGATATTCACGCTCTATTACACGATTGATCTTTCCAAGTTCTTCCATTAAATTTGTTTTTGTGTGAAGCCTACCAGCAGTATCCACAATAAGCACATCGGTTTTGCGCGCTTTTGCACTTGTTATACCATCAAACACAACAGCTGCGGCATCTGCGCCCTCTTCATGCTTAATTACTCTAACCTTATTTCTGCTTCCCCACTCAGAAAGTTGTTCAGAAGCTGCCGCTCTAAAAGTGTCGCCCGCTACCAAACAAACTTCTTTTTTTTGAGATTTAAAATAATTTGCAAGTTTTCCTATAGTTGTAGTTTTGCCTACTCCATTTACCCCTACAATTGTAATAACTGCAGGATATTCTATCTCAATTTGGTTTTCACCTTCAAGGTCTTCTTCTATAATTTTCTTTAAAAGCTTTCTTACATCTTCCGCAGTTCTGAGTTTTAATTTTCTTGCCCTATCTCGAAGTTCTTCACATATTTCCATGGAAGATTCTACACCTACATCGGAGGATATTAAAATTCCTTCAAGTTCTTCGTAAAACTCGTCATCTAACTCTCCATGACTGAAAAGCGCATCTAGTTTTCTTCTAAAAGCTTCCCTAGTTTTTCTTAGCGCTTCAGCAATTTTTTTAAACAGCCCCATTTAGTTCCTCCTGACCTTTAACATTTTTAACAGCTTCACTAAGTTTAACAGAAACCATTTTAGATACGCCCTTTTCTTCCATAGTAACACCGTATAAGCTGTCTGCAAGCTCCATTGTGGGCTTTCTGTGCGTAATAACAATAAACTGTGTAACTTTTGAAAAACGCTTTAAATATTGAGCAAATCTTTCAACATTTGCTTCATCAAGTGCCGCCTCAATTTCGTCTAACAAACAGAATGGCATTGGCTTTAACTTTAATATAGCAAATAGTATTGCAATAGCAGTTAAAGCCTTTTCACCACCACTTAAAAGAGTTATATTTTGAAGCTTTTTGCCTGGTGGCTCTGCTACAATATCTACACCAGCCTCTAGTAAATTTTCCGATTCTGTAAGCTCTAGCCTTGCATTTCCACCGCCAAAAAGTTCACGGAATGTGGTTTTAAAGTTTTCATTAATTTTATTAAATTGAGTTTCAAAGCGAGTTGCCATTTCTGTGGAAAGTTCAGAGATAATTTGATTTAAGTCCTCTTCTGCTTTACTTAAATCTGCTTCTTGAGTGGAAAGTTCTTCATATCTTTCAAGAAGAGTTTTGCTATCTTCAATGGCGTTTACATTTACATAGCCAAGCTTTTGAATTTCTTTTTTAATTCTACTAATCTCTGGCATACCCTCTTCTATATTGAAATCTGGACGCTTAAATTCAAGACAGGTTTGATAGGTTAAAGAATACTCTTCGTATATACGCTCTTGCATCTGTTCTAAGTCGGAATCTACCTTGCTTAGGAGCATCTCTTGATTATATTTCTTTTCATTTATTTTGTTGATATCATCAAGAAGAACTGTTCTCTTTTCCTCAAACACTTTAAGCTCAGATTGAAGATTTACCTTTGTGTTTTCTATTCTTTCCTGTTCAGCCTTGATAGAATCTAGTTTTGCTTTTGCTTCTACTGAAGTGTTGGCTTCTATCTGGGCCTTTATCATAGCTTCTGCTTCTTCTACAAGTTGTTTATTCTTTCCAAGCTCTGCCTTATTTTGATTTTCAAGTTGCAAGGTTTCAGAAATTTGAAGTTTAATTCTTGTTAAATCGCTATCTAATGAAGTTAGTTCTGCCTCTATTGAAGCAATTTTTACTCTAACCGCTGTTAGATCTGCATTTAGTTTTTCTCTTTGCTCTTTTAAAGCGTTTGCTTTATTCTTACTTTCTTGTTGATTTTCACTTGCCTTACCTTTAAAATTAGGGTCAATGCTCTTTCCTGAAAGTTCACGCTCTAGAACCTCAATCTGAGAAGAAAGCGTTTGTATTTCCTCTTCAAGTTCTAGTTTTTCATTGTTTAAAGTAGTTAAAATTGCACCTACTGCTTCAGTTTTTTCCTTTTCCTTTGCCTCTTCAACTTCAGCATCAGATTTTTTAGTTTCAAGCTCGGAAACAAGCTTTTTAGTTTCAGCAAGTTCTTCTGTAAGCTTCTTTATGTATTCAGATTTTTTAACAAGCTCCTGCTTACATTTTTCAATTTCTGTGCCAAGCGTTCCTATTTCTCTTTCACGGCTAATTAGGTTTGCAGCCTCGCTCTTTTTAGAACCACCAGTCATAGAACCTGTTGGGTTTACAATATCACCATCAAGTGTTACTATTTTAAATGAAAAACGAGTGTTTTTAGCAAGATTTACCGCAGTTTCAAGGGTATCTACAATTACTGTTGCCCCGAGTAAATTTTCAATTACATTTTGAATTTGTGGACTAAAGCTAATAATTTCGCTTGCAACCCCAAAAGAACCCTGAGTTAAAATTGCCCTTCTATCCTCTGGACTTATTCTTCTAGGTTTCATTGAAGATATTGGAAGGAAAGTCGCCCTACCAAAACTGTTTTGCTTTAAATAGTTAATAAGATCTTTGGCGCCATTTTCATCAAAGGTTATAATGTTTTGAACGGCATTGCCAAGTGCAACTTCAATAGCTGTTTCAAATTTTTCTGGAACTTTTATTTGAGATGCTAGCACGCCTACCATTCTAGACCTTATTCCAGAGTTTTTTTCAGCTTCCTTTAATATCTTTTTAACGGCATATGCATAGCCTTCATATTCAGCTTGCATTTCAGAAAGAAGTCTTCTTCTATTTTCATAGACTTGAATTCTTGCATTTATGTTATGTTTTTCTTGCTCTTCATCGGAAATTTCTGAAATTAAGCTATCAACTCTAAACTTTTTATCAGCATATTCCTTACTTACCTCTTGCTTTAACTTGTTAAATTTTTCATAAGAAGCTTTGCTTTGGTTATATGTTTCTTCCTGTTGTTTTCTTCTAATCTCTAAATTTCCAAGCTTTTCATTTGATTGAGTAAGATTTGTCTTTAAAAGGTCGCGCTGAGCCTCGTAACGAGAAATATCGCTTTTTATATCTGAAAGCTTATCAAGAGCATTTATCATGTTCATTTGGCTTTCTTCAGCTTCATTTTCAATTCTTGTGATTTCATCAACAATTTTTAAATAGTCTGCAGAAATCTGCTCCTGAGTTAAATTTAATGCCTTTAAGTTTTCATTTAATTCTAAGCTTTTATTTTCTTTAAATTCTTTTTCTGCCGTAAGTTTTTTAATTGTATTTTCAGAATTTAAAATATCAAGCTCAATTTTATCATTTTGCTCATTTATATGGTTAATCCTTTCACGAATAAGCTTTGTTTCACCAGCTTGTTTTTCAATGTTTACAGTAAGAGCTAAAATTTCTTCATGGAGCTCATTCATTTTCTTATCCAAATTTGCTACTTGCTCCATATTATCAGAATATTTTGCATTTAAGGAAACAAGTTCCGTTTGCCTTAAAGAAAGTTCTTCTAAAATAGCATTTAATTTTACATTAATCTGCTCCTTAGTGGCACTTGCATGATCAAATTGATAGAGATAGGCGTTTACCTCTAAATCTTTTAAAATGCCTTTAAGTTCAAGGAATTTTTTTGCAACTTCTGCTTGTTTTCTAAGTGGTCCTAATTGCCTATCTATTTCCCCTATAATATCGCGAAGACGAGTTAAGTTTTCCCTTGTTCTATCTAGTTTTCTTTCTGCCTCAACCTTTCTAGATTTAAAACCAGCAATTCCTGCTGCCTCTTCAAAGATTGCACGCCTGTTTTCTGGCTTTGAAGATATGATTTCTTCAACCTTGCCTTGTCCTATAATAGAATAGCCGTCTTTACCAATTCCTGAGTCGTAAAGAATGTTTACAATATCTTTAAGTCTGCAAGGATTTCTATTTAGTAAATATTCACTCTCACCTGAGCGGTAAAGTTTTCTAGTTATGGCAAGTTCATCATAGTCAAAATTAAAAAATCTATCTTGATTGTTGAAAGTTAAAGTAACCTCACAATAAGAAAGGCTTTTTCTCTTTTCCGTTCCATTAAAAATTACATCTTGCATGGTAGTTCCACGAAGCATTTTAGAACTCTGCTCACCTAGAACCCAGCGTATAGCATCGGAAACATTACTTTTTCCGCAACCGTTAGGCCCAACAATGGCAGTAACGCCATCATCAAATTTAATTTCTGTTTTATCTGCAAAAGATTTAAATCCTGCAATTTGTATCTGCTTAAAATACATCTTATTCCCCTTTACTAGCTTTTTTAAGCTTTTTTAAAATGCTTTCCGCACCCTTTTGCTCCGCTTCATGTTTAGATGAACCAGAAGCAACAGCAATCTGTTCTTTATTAAGCAAAACTCCTACAGTAAAAGTTGGCTTATGAGGAGTTCCCTCTTGAGAAAGCAATTTGTATGTAATTTTATTTTTCTTATCTAGCGCTTGATAGTATTCTTGAATTTGAGATTTATAGTCTGTGTTTTTAATTGTTTTATAATTTCCAAGTTTTAAAGTTGAAACTATAAATTTTTTTGCCTCTTCTAAACCGCCGTCTAGATAAATTCCTGCAACAATAGCTTCAAAAATGTCTGCTTTAACAGATTTTGTTAATTCAGATTTATAACTTTTGCCAAGCCTAACATAACTTGATATTTTAAGCTCATCAAAAATTTTATGAAGATATTGTTCGGATACAAAACTTGCCCTAAGTTTGGAAAGTTTTCCCTCACTTTCATCAACACGGCTAAATAGATAATCTCCTACAACAAAATCTAATATGCTATCACCTAAAAACTCAAGGCGCTCATAGTTTTCCTTTGAATACGAGCTATGCGTTAAAGCTCTTTCAAGAAGCTTTGAGTTTTTAAACTTGTAGCCCATAACTTCAGTTAATTCTTTCATATTTCCTCACTTATTTTAAGCGAAGAAAACACTTCTTCAAACTTTTTGTTTATGTTATGTTTCATGCAATCTATTGCAAGGTCTACAGCATAGCAAAGCGTTTCACGCTTGGTGTCACCATGAGATTTGATTATAAGTTTCTTTGTTCCTAAAAATGGTGAACCACCATATTTTTTATAGTCCATAGTCTTTCTTATCTTTTTAAAGGCACCTTTTAAAAATAGTGCGCCAAACATAGATACAGGGCTAGATTTTATTGCAGTTTTAAGTTCGTTTAGGGCAAGTTTTACAGCCCCTTCTATGCTTTTTAAAGCTACATTTCCTGTAAAACCATCTGTTACTACAACATCGACATCTCCTGAAACAATATCTCTGGCTTCAATGTTTCCTATAAAGTTTATAGGCAAGGTTTTTAAAAGCTCATAGGAGGCTTTTGTAAGTTCGTTCCCCTTATGGCTTTCCACACCATTGCTTAAAAGCCCAACTCTAGGATCTTCCACGCCCTTAATCTCGGAATAGTAAAGCGAGCCCATTACCGCAAAATGCGCAAGATTGATAGGCTTACAATCTGCATTGGCTCCGCAGTCTATAAGTAAAACATTAGTTCCTTTTTTTGTAGGAAGAAATGGAGCTAAAGCTGGACGAGAAATACCCTTAATTCTGCCAATCTTTAAAAAACCACCCGCTAGAATTGCTCCTGTATTTCCACAAGAGATGAGAGCATCAACTTCCTCATCTTTTTTAAGAATATTAAAGGCCTCACCAAGTGAAGTTCCCTCACGCTTTATTGCCGTGGTTGGAGCTTCCTCAGCATCTATAACATTAGGGGCATCTATTATTTCTATCCTCTCTCGGCTTAGATTATGAACTGAAAAATAGTTTTCTATCTTGTTTAAGTCGCCTGTTAAAATTATATTTAAGTCATCATATTTTTTTATGGATAAAACCGCGCCCTCGATTATCTCGTCAGGCGAATAATCTCCACCAAATGCATCTATTACAATTTTCATTTTTCCCTCATTTAAATACTTTTTTAGTATAACAAATTTTTTATAGTAAACGCAAGTTTATTAAAGCTTATTTTGTCGATTATGATATTTTAACTAATGCTCCATCCTTGAATGGCTCTAAAATTTCTACTGACAAGAGAGTGTTTAGCTCAACATTTTCTGCTGGCAAATAGCATTTAACAAAATTTTCCGTATGTCCAACAACAAAGCCATCGTGTACAGTTTCAGTAAGCATCTGGAAATTTTTTCCTTTAATTTGAAGAAGATATTTTTTCTTAAATTTTTTATTGATTTTCTCTAATTTTTTTACTCGTTTTTTTACTATTTCACCTGGAACTAGAGAATATTTACCATTTAAAAGCAATTTTTCAGCTACAGTTCCCGTTCTTAAGGAATATGGAAATATATGCATACTTGCAAACTTTGCTTTTTTAATAGTTTTTAAAGTTTCTTTAAACTCCTTATCTGTTTCACCTAAGAAGCCTACGATAACATCGGTTGTAATGGCAGGGTTTTCAAAATATTTTCTAATCTTTTTTACAGATTTTAAATATTCCCTCTTTGTGTATTTTCTGTTCATTCTTTTAAGCACAGAGTTACTTCCGCTTTGCATGGAAAGATGAAAGTGAGGGCAGAAATTATTTAACAACCTTGCTTCTTTTAAAAACTCATCTGTTATTAGCCCTTCCTCTAAGCTACCAAGCCTAATTCTAACACCAAATTTATCTAATTCTTTTAAAAGTGTTATAAGCCCACTCTTTCCATCTATTTTAAAATCTGAGAGGTCTATGCCAGTTAATACAATTTCATTTACATATGGTTTATTTTCATTGATAGAACCAGAAACAAGCCCTTCAACTTCATTTAAAATGCTTACAATATCTCTACTTCTGCTTCTACCTCTGAGATATGGAATTATACAATAAGAGCAAAAATTATTGCAACCATCTTGAATTTTTACATATGCGCGAGTGTTAGAGGATGTAGAAAGCCCAAAATTTTCATAAGAAGTAGGAAGAGGATCTATCTCTGCCCCATCCTCTTCTAACTTTTCAATTAGTTTCATCTTGTTCGCCACGCCTGAAACAAAATTTACATTTTTTAAGGCAGAAAATTGAGAGTCGTCCTTTTCACTAGCGCATCCGCATACTAGCACTCTAGCATTAGGATTTAATGCAGAAAACTTAGATATTGCTTGCCTAGACTTTCTTTCAGCTTCATTGGTAACAGCGCATGAATTTAATATGTAGACATCGGCTATTTCAAGTTCTGTGCTGACCTCATGACCAAGTCTTCTTAGACATTCTGCTAGCACATCACTTTCATATTGATTTACCTTACAGCCAAGTGTATGAATACAGATTTTCATAGTTTTATCCTTTAATTATTAGTTATATAGTTTATTACTGACATTGCATAAAGTGGTGCAGTTTCACACCTTAAAATTCTTTTTCCTAAACTCACCTCTTTAGCGCCAGCTAGCTTTAGGCTATTTGCTTCTTCTTCTGAAAAACCACCTTCTGCACCTATTATTACACATATTTTTTTAAAGTTTTTAGCGTCATCAAAGTTACCAGTTTCAGCGTTTTCATAGGCAAAATAGCATCTTTCATAGATATTTAAACTCTGTAAAAGGTTTTTAAAAGTTATGCAATCTTTTACCTCTAGTGGCTTACTTCTGCCACATTGCTTGCAAGCCTCTAGGGCTATCTTTTTATAGCGGTCTAGTTTTTTATCCTTTGGTTTTGCAATGGTAAAAGAACTTTCAAATGGAATAATAGTGCTGGCGCCAAGCTCGGATAATTTTTGAATTAAAAACTCAAGTTTATCTCCCTTTGGCAAGCCCATGAAAACAGTGACATCAATTTTAGGGTCGCTGTTACACCTTTTAACTTCTAATATTTTTACCTCTGCACTATCATTAGAAATTCTAGTAATTTCACTTACATATTCATTGCCATCACCAGATAAGCAAATTATCTTCTCGCCAACTTCACATCTAAGGACTTTTTTTAAATGATTAAATTCATCACCCAAAATTTTGTTGGAAGCTAAAATATTTTCAACATAAAACCTTTTCATGAATTTATTTTACAACAAATAGGCTTAAAATACAAGAAAAAGGATATAAAAAAATCTCTAAAAGAGATTTTAATTTATTTAAAC
>ERZ1090861.1636-NODE-1636-length-11069-cov-27.971400_pt1 | contig 11069 bp, 9 predicted proteins | sample MGYA00478482_ERZ1090861 | MGnify/ENA primary metagenome ERZ1090861 (study PRJEB33644, sample SAMEA5815744) | chicken gut metagenome | biome: Chicken; feature: Gastrointestinal Tract; material: Caecum | place: Ireland | collected 2019-01-01 | study: A study of... | reverse complement strand
CCCCTCGCCCCCGTCGATGCGGATCTCCGGCGCGTCGATCCGGCGGACCGCCGCCCAGACCAGCATCCCGTCGGTGACGTCGGCGTCGTCTCCGGCGTCCTTGCGGACGGCGCAGCGGGCCGTCCCCTCCGCCGCTTCCAGCGCGGCGGGCTCGACCTCCACCGGCCAGCCCTTGGGGGTGCGCAGGCAAAGCAAAGCAGGCCGCTGCCCTGTCAGCAGCAGCCTGGCAGCCCCCGCCGCGGCCAGAGCCGCGCAGGTGCCGGTGGTGTAGCCGCAGCGCAGCATCTTCTGCCCGCTGCGGATATAGTGTTCAAAAGCCATTCAATCAACCAGTTCTTCGCGCAGGCGGTCCGCATACATCTGCCGGACGGCCTGCTCCGCGGCCAGGCCGTGCAAAACGCACTCCACCTGATAGCCTTCCGCCGCGAGGATATTCTTCCAGCTGTCGGGGCCGTCCCCGGCCATGTCGTTCAGGACGTGGTCCCCGGCGGCCAGCATCAGGGGGGCCAGCTTAACCCGGCTGACGCCGGGCCGGACCGCCAGCTGCCCGCAGACTTCCGCCAGGGTGGGCCAGCCTTCCACCGTGCCCACCCGGATGTCGGGCCGGCCAGCCAGGTCAAAGACGGCCTGCATGGCCGGATAGACCAGGTTGGCCCCGGCCGTGGTGCCATGGCCCATCAGGACCACCGCCTGCCCCTCCTGCGCCGAATACAGCCCGGCCAGGATGCCGGCCAGCTGCCGCACCGCGGCGGTGCCGTCCAGCAGGGGGCGGCCCACCCGCAGCCGGGCAAAGCCGGACGCCGCAGCCCCGGCTTCAGCTTCCAGCTTGTCGTACTCGACGCCGCACAGAAAGTGGGTGGGCTGGACAAAGACCTCCTCCACCCCGGCGGCTTTCAGGCGGGACAAAGCCCCGGCTACGCTGTCCACCGGCTGGCCCCGTCCGGCCAGGATGCGGCGGACCATGCCGCTGGTGTACGCCCGGGCCATGGTCCAGCCCGGCGCGGCGTCGGCCAGCGCGGCTTCCAGGGCGGCCAGCTCCCGGGCGGCATGGGGCACGGTGGTGCCGAAGCCGGCGGCGAGAAGCGCTTGTTTCATAAAAATGGTTCCTTTCATTCAAAACGCCCCTGCTCTTCCCGGAGAAGGGCAGGGGGCAGCTTGTTTTATTCAATCCGTAAGTTTGCGCTGGGCCGTGAACACCGTGTCGATCAGGCTGTCCAGGTCGGACAGGTAGGTCAGGCTGCAGGCGGCGCGGCGGAGGGCGGCGGCGCCCTTCAGGCCCTTCATATAGTGGATGGCCTGGGCCCGGGCCTGGGGCATGGCGGTGTACTCCCCTTTCAGGTCCACCATTTCCTCCACCTGGCGGCGGAGGGCGTTCATCCTCGCCTGCAGGTTGGGGGCAGGGGGCTCGGGCAGGCCCTCGATGGCGGCGTTGACCCGCTCGAACAGCCAGGGGTCGCCCAGGGCGGCCCGGGCGATCATCACGCCGTCGCAGCCGGTCTGGCGCAGCATGGTCAAGGCGTCGCCGGGGGACTGGATGTCCCCGTTGCCGATGACCGGGATATCCACCGCCTGCTTGACCGCCCGGATGATGTCAAGGTCGATGCCGGGGATATACATCTGCGCGCGGGTGCGGGCGTGGACGGTGATAAGGGCCGCGCCGGCCTGCTGGCAGGCTTTGGCACACTCCACCGCGGTGACGTGTTCGTCGTCCCAGCCCTTGCGCATTTTGACGGTGACGGGCCGGGAGGTGTGGGCTTTGACCTGGGCCACGATCTCGCCGCACAGCTCGGGGTGGAGCATCAGCTTGCTGCCCGCCCCGCCCGAAACGATCTTGGGCGCGGGACAGCCCATATTGATATCGAGGAAGTCGAAGTCCTCCCCTTCGATCATGGCGGCGGCCTGGCCCATGATCTCGGGCACCTCGCCGAACAGCTGCACGCCGTAGGGCGCGCCCTTGGTGGCAGGCCGCAGCAGGCTGAGGGTCTTGTGGTCGCGGTAGGTCAGGGCGCGGCTGGACACCATCTCACTGACGGTGAAGCCCGCCCCATGCTCAGCCATCAGGCGGCGGCAGGGCGCGTCGGTAAAGCCTGCCATCGGCCCGAACACGGCCCAGTGGGGCAGGGTGAGCGCCCCGATGCGGATCGGTTCCATGGGTTCTCCTGTCATTCTTTTTTCTCTGCGGCAGGCGCGGAGGCCGGCTCCCCCAGGTGGATGCGGGCCAGGGTCTGCTCGGCCTTGTCCCGGGCCAGCTCCAGATGGTGGGTCAGGGCGGCGGCAGCGCCGTCCCAGTCCCCTTCCAGCGCCGGGCGGAGGATCGCCAGATGTTCCTCACAGGTCGCCGTGCGGCTGATCATCCCCACTTTGCCCGTCATGATGCGGAAACGGGTGTTCTGCCCGGTGATGGAATCATGGGCCGAGCGGAGGTACTTATTGGGCAGCGTGCTGATGAGCAGGTCGTGGAACGCGTCATCCGCCGCGTAAAAGTCGGGGATCGTCTCGGGGTTCTCCATCAGGTAGACGAACTTTTCCAGTTCCTCCCTGGGCAGCAGGCTGCCGTAGACCCGCAGGGCGTAGGGCTCGACCAGCAGCCGCACCTCGTAAATGCTGTGGACGTCCTCGTCGGTGATGGGGGAGACCATCAGGCCCTTTTTGGGCAGAATGGCGATCAGCCCCTCCTGCTCCAGCCGGCCCAGAGCGTCCCGCATGGGGGTGCGGCTGATGTTGCCCATCTCAGCGCAGAGTTTCTGCTCGTTCAAAAACTGGCTGGGGGCATACTCGCAGCTCAAGATCCTGCTCTTTAAGTAGTGGTAAGCCTGCAGCTTCAAGCTGGGCTTTGCGGTCGTGTCTGTCTCTTTCATGTCCTTCTCTGCCTTCCATATCCTGCGGGTCTCTCACAACCGCCCGCACTGGCCGGCCCTGCTGCCGGCGCTTCAAGCCGCTGGCCCTATGCGGTGCTCCGTTTGGCCGGCATGCTCTTTCATTTTATTATTTCACAATTCCGTCGGAATTACAAGGTTTCGGGCGAGGTTTCTCTTTCCTTCCACATTTTATACAAAAAAAACGCCCTGCTTTTTCCGCTTTTGCGCAAGTTTTGTGTACTCTGTTCAAACAGTTGTGCATTCTGCCCGGCCTGCGCCTTTGGCGCGGTCCCGCCACGGAGCGGCGGCGTTTTTGACAGCCCAGCGCGGCCATGCTATACTAGGGTATATCTCAACAAAGGAAGTGTACCCCTCCCCATGGCACGCAGCACCAGCTACAACACCCGCACCCGGCAGCTCATCCTGGACTACCTGACCGCCAACCGGCGGCACGCCGTCAGCGCCGCCGACATCGTCGCCCACCTGGAGGCCGAGGGCGAACGCACCAACCCCACCACCGTCTACCGCTATCTGGACAAGCTGGCCGGCGAGCACCGGGTGATGAAGTACGTCGCCGGCAAGGGCGAGCGGGCCGTCTACCAGTACGCCGACGAGGCCCACCACTGCCACGAGCACATCCACCTCAAGTGCACCTGCTGCGGCGAGATCTTCCACATGGACTGCCATTTCATGGACGAGGTGCGCCAGCACCTGCTGGCCGAGCATGGCTTCACCCTCCAGTGCGAGGGCAGCATCCTGTACGGCCTGTGCCGGCAGTGCGCCGAAAAACAGCGGCAGGCGCAAAACGCCCCTTCCGGCAAACCGTAACCAAAACCGCCCGCAGGGACGCTCCCCGCGGGCGGCTGTTTTTTGGAAAAAGTCAGGCGGTGAAGGAAACATCCACACTGCCAAGACGGATGTGGAAGTCGATGGACTTGCCGCTGCCGTCTCCGGGCTGGTTTTTCAGATTGCTCACACCCCAGTTCCAATCAAGGTCGACCGAGATGCGGTAGGCTGCCTGGTCTCCTGTCAAAGTGCCCTCAATGTTCCCCGTCTTTACTTCGCACTTATACGTCGAGGCATTGGCATTTTCAAAGCCGATGAGGCCAGTTTTCAAGTCGGCCTGAAGGCTCCCGGCTGTCACGTTCCAGAATTTGATTCTGCCGTTGCCAGCCTCTGTCCGGAGCGTGCCGGCTGTCACATCTTTGGCCAGCGCGTTCCCGTTTTCTATTTTGGTTTGGACCGTGTCCGCCTTCACATTTTGGACCGCAACGCTTCCGTTCTTCACCTCAGCCCGGAGCGTGTCCGCCTCTACACCTGTAAACTCGATGCGGCCATTGTCTACTTCGGCACAAAGGCTTGCATACGTTTTTTCAGGCAGGGTGACGGTGATGGTATTATCGTAGATGCGCCCAGATTTTATAAAAACAGAACCAGAGCTGTCGGTTTCACGACCATAAAATTCTTCCGGCTCGATTGCATCTACATCGACGGTCAGCACACCATCCTTGACGGAAAAGTTATAGGTGAATTTTCCTTTGCCATCGGCGGCAGATTCCACCGTGATCTTATCCGTCTGGCCCGCCTGAACGATCAGCTCTGCATTTTCCACATTGGCCTTCACCGCGCTGACCGGTTCAGCCGTCTCATATTGGAGGACGCGGGCTTCTTCCTCCGCTTCGGCGGCGGACGCTGGCAGGATGCACCCGCACACCACACCCGCCGCCAGAACGGCGGAACACATACGTTTTGCAAGCCTTGTCATGATTGAAACCCCCCCTCAGGCGGTGAAGTAAACGCCGACATTTCCGTGCTCTATATTGAAAATCAGCGCATGAACACCGTCGCCGATCTGGGTGCGCAGGTTGTTGATGCTATGCGCATTGGCTACCGAGGTCGTATAACTGCTCTTGCTGCCTGCAATGGTGCCGTGAATATTTCCATGCGATGTTTTACCCTCACACCGTATCACCGCCGCGTGGTCAAACACAATATCGCCGTGATCGTTCTCTACATCGAGTACCTGCGGCTGTACGCCAGACAGTACGATATCTCCGTGCTCAGTCGTCAGCTGGGCGGTCTGGCTCTGGATATCCCGCATCCGAATGTCGTCGTGGTCGGCTTTGACCTGGATGCTGTCGTACATTTTATTCGGCAGGGTGACGGTGATCGTATTATCCAAAGTAATCGCGTACTGGTTCAGGAACCGGAAGGGGCCGATCTGGATATAGCCTCTGGATTCCTCCCCCTCGATGCCCTCTACGTTCACCGTCAGGACGCCGTCGGTCACGGTGCAGTCGTAGCTGTACTCACCCTTAGCATCTGCGGCGGACTCCACGGTGATTTTATCTGTCTGGCCCGGCTGGATGACTACCTCTGTCCATCTTGTATCTACCACTACTGAGCTGACCGGTTCGGCCGTCTCATACTGGAGGACGCGGGGTTCTTCCTCCGCTTCGGCGGCGGACGCCGGCAGGATGCACCCGCACACCAGACCCGCCGCCAGAACGGCGGAACACATACGTTTTGCAAGCCTTGTCATGATTGAAACCCCCCCTCAGGCGGTGAAGTAAACGCCGACATTTCCGTGCTCTATATTGAAAATCAGCGCATGAACACCGTCGCCGATCTGGGTGCGCAGGTTGTTGATGCTATGCGCATTGGCTACCGAGGTCGTATAACTGCTCTTGCTGCCTGCAATGGTGCCGTGAATATTTCCATGCGATGTTTTACCCTCACACCGTATCACCGCCGCGTGGTCAAACACAATATCGCCGTGATCGTTCTCTACATCGAGTACCTGCGGCTGTACGCCAGACAGTACGATATCTCCGTGCTCAGTCGTCAGCTGGGCGGTCTGGCTCTGGATATCCCGCATCCGAATGTCGTCGTGGTCGGCTTTGACCTGGATGCTGTCGTACATTTTATTCGGCAGGGTGACGGTGATCGTGTTATCCAAAGTGATCGCGTACTGGTTCAGGAACCGGAAGGGGCCGATCTGGATGTAGTCGCGGAATTCCTCTCCCTCGATGCCCTCCACATTTACCTTCAGCACGCCGTCCGCCACCGTGCAGTCGTAGCTGTACTCGCCCTTGGCGTCTGCGGCGGACTCCACCGTGATGCGGTCGGTCTGCCCCGGCTGGATGACCACATCGGCGTATTCCGTATCCACCACCACTGAGCTGACTGGCTCGGCCGTCTCATACTGGAGGATGCGGGGTTCTTCTTCCGCTTCGGCGGCGGACGCCGGCAGGATGCACCCGCACACCAGCCCCACCGCCAGAACGGCGGAACACATACGTTTTGCAAGCTTTTTCATTTTTTCTACCTCCTGTTCGTGATGCGGGCGGCGGAGCGGGCGCTCCGCTTTCTTCTGTAAAGCAGTATAACGCTACCCCCCCCGGTGTCAAGAGGCAGTTTAGCGTTCTGTCCTTTTTGCTTTCTTTTGGAAAGCCGGCCCGTTTTTTTCAGTATAGCACAAACGGAGCCGTCTGGGGGCGTTTTGCAGTGAACAGGGGGTTTTATGCAGTGAAATAAGGGTACCGGCGTTATTTTACGATCTCGTAGAGGTCCGCGCCGGCCCAGCGCTCAAAGTAGCCCCGCAGCTCGAAGTTTTTGTTCCACTTGTCCTGCGGGTAATCGCCGTAGCGGCGGCGGACGTCCTCCATCCGGGCGGCCATGTCCACCGGGCCGTCGGTGCCGGCCAGGGTGTCGCAGAGCTGGATGAGGCGGTCGTAGTCGTCGTAGGTGACGGCGGAAAGGGCGGCGTCCAGCTCGGCTACCGCCTCGGGCGGGATGTCGTAGTTGCCGATGTAGGCGCCCAGCCGCTGCACCTGGAATGAATGGGTCAGACAGATGCGGGCCACTTCGTCGTAGCCCAGCTCGTTCATATACTTCCAGCCATAATAGACGTGGCAGAGGTGGCCGTCGCCGTACCACCGGCCGATGTCGTGCAGCAGGCCCAGCACATACGCCTTGTCCGGGTCGAGGCCGGGGCACCGGGCCGCGATCTTTTCGGCGCAGCGGGCCGCGGTGCGGCAGTGGTCGTCCCAGCGGCCATGGGTCTTGCTCACCTGGTCGTAGCGGGCTTTGGCGCCGGCCAGGATGCGCTCAGCTTCCTCGCGGGTGGGATACATAGCGTTTCCTTCTTTCAGTTCGTTTTTATACATTCGGGCCAGTTTGTTTATAGACAAAGCGCACTTGCAGGGGGTAAAATAAAGCTGGGTCGTTTTGTCCCGGGGCCGCAGGGGGGCCGGCATTTACGGCTCACTTTCCGGCGCGGCCGGCTGGACCGGCTCATACAGCACCCCGGCCTCGGCCAGGGCCGCCTGGATGCGGCGGAAGGCCGCCTCGTCGGCACAGCGGATGGTGTGCAGGTGGACCCCGCCGGTCATGCGGGACAGCAGACTGGCGGGCGAGCCCTCGGCCTGGCGGACGAAGGCGTCCGCATCGTACCGGCTGGCCACGTTCAGGTTGGCGCGTATCTCGCCGTAGAGGGCGTTTTCCACAATGACGTCCACCACCACGCCCCCCTGGTCCACCACGGCGTACAGCTCGCGGCGCATCCCCTCGGTGGTGCTGTGGCAGCAGGCAACCAGGCCGGTATAACCGGCGGCCGCCGCCCGCAGCAGATAGCCCCGCGGGGTGGCGTCGATCTGGGCGCCGGCGGCCCGCAGCAGGGCCACGTCCCCCACCACGATCTGCCTTGACACCCCCAGCTGCCCCGCCAGCGTCGAAGCGCTGACCGGCCCGCTGCTCTGGCCCAGTTTTTGCAGGATGGCTTCCCGCCGGGCAGATGCGTTCATGCAGGCACCTCCCTTCACTGGCCCAGGCCCAGGACGGTGCCGTAGTTGCCGGGCAGCTCCACGATCAGGCGGCCGTTTTCAACGCGGGCCGCCACGTCCTGGCTGCCGGCGCAGTCCGCCAGCAGGTCCTCCGCGTCTTCGGCGGGCACCGGCAGCGGCAGTTCCAGCCGGGCCGGGGCGTCGGCGTTGTTCAGGACGGTGACGAGGGCGCGGCCGTCCAGCACCCGGGCAAAGGCATAGCGCTCGGTGGTCAGCAGCAGCTCCTGCGGCTTGCCGTAGGTCAGGGCCGGCTCAGCGGCTTTCAGCCTGCCCAGCGCCGCATATACGCTGGTGATGGGGTTCGCCTCGAGGGCGCCCTCATAGTCTGCCAGGTCCAGGCAGGGGCGCAGGGGCCAGTCGCTGCCCCACTCCTTCTTGCCCTCGATGCCAAATTCCGAACCGTAATAAATGGACGGGATACCCCACAGCGTATACACCAAAATGGCGATGTGCCGGATATGGGCGCGGTTGCGCAGCTTGTTGGGCAGGCGCTCCACGTCGTGGTTGTCCGAAAAGGTGTACAGCCGGGTGTCCCCGCACAGCCCCTGCAGCCGGCGCATGGTGTGGGCGATCTCGAAATAGTTGTGGTCGTTGTGGCCGCTCCACAGCCCCTTGTGCAGCTCGTAGTTGGTCACTGAATGGAGCATTGCAGGGTTGGCCCACCGGCTGTAATCCCCGTGGATCACCTCGCCCATCAGCCAGAAATCGGGCTTGAGCCCCTCGGTGAAGCGGCGCAGGTTCTGCATAAAGCCAAAGTCCAGCACGTCGGCGGCGTCCAGCCGGATGCCGTCGATGTCGAACTGTTCCACCCAGAACCGGACGGTGTCGAAGTGGTACTGCTGCACCGCGGGGTTGCGCTGGTTCAGCTTGACCAGCAGGTTGTGGCCGCCCCAGTTGGCGTAGGAAAAGCCGTCGTTGTACTCGTTGTTGCCCCAGAAGTTCACATCGCAGAACCAGTCCCGGTAGGCCGAGCCTTCCCGGTGCTCCTGCAGGTCCCGGAAGGCGAAAAAGCCCCGGCCCACATGGTTGAACACCCCGTCCACGATCACCTTCTGGCCGCGGGCATGGCAGGCCGCCACCCAGGCGGCGAACTCCTCGTTGGCGCCCAGGCGGCGGTCCACCCGGCGGTAGTCCACCGTATCGTAGCCGTGGCTGCCGCTCTCGAACAGCGGGCCAATATAGATGGCGCTGCAGCCCAGCTCAAAGGCGTGGGCGGCCCAGGCGTCCAGTTTCTGGAACGCGCCGGGCACGGCCTGACCGTCGTTCTCGTGGGCGCAGCCGCACAGCCCCAGAGGGTAGATATGATAAAAAACAGCGCTGTCATACCAAGGCATAAAAAGATCCACTCCTGTATCGTCTATCGGATTTCAGGCCGCCGGCCGGCAGCCTGTGGGAACAGTATACCACAATTTTGGATGATATGCACCAGTTCTTCCCAGTTTCAGCAAAAAAATATTGCTTGTTTAACAAAGTTTAACTAAAATTTTGCAGGTAAGGAGAATCACAGTATGTATCAGTTCATGGTCCCCCAGTCTTTTTGGGACGGCGAATGCTTCGACGCCTACCGCTGGATGGGCGCGCACCCGGAGGCAGGGCCCCGCGGCGAGGCGGGCTGGCAGTTCACCCTGTTCGCCCCCGCCGCGCAGGCGGTCTCGGTCTGCGGCAGCTGGCCCGGCGGCGAGGACGTCCCCATGGAGAAAAACGAGGCCGGCTTCTGGCGCGTGTACATCCCCGGCCCCGCCGAGGGCGATACGTACCAGTACCGCATCACCAAGGCGGACGGCTCGGTCCAGATGCACGCCGACCCCTACGCCTTTGCCAGCGAGCTGCGGCCGGGCACGGCCAGCCGGCTGGCGGTGCTGTCCTTCCCCTTTGACGACGGGGAATGGATGGCCCACCGGGACAAGTGCCGCAACCTGCCCATGAACATCTACGAGATGCACGCCGGCAGCTGGAAGCGCCATCCCGACGCCCCCGCCCCCGACGGCGGCGAAGGCGGCTGGTACAACTACGAGGAACTGGCCCGGGAGCTGATCCCCTGGCTGACCGAACACCACTACACCCACGTGGAGCTGCTGCCTCTGGCCGAGCACCCCTTTGACGGCAGCTGGGGCTACCAGACCACCGGCTATTTCTCGGTCACGAGCCGGTACGGCACGCCGGCCCAGTTCGCCTATTTCGTCAACGCCTGCCACCGGATGGGCATCGGGGTCATCATGGACTTTGTGCCGGTCCACTTTGCCGCCGACGCCACCGGCCTGGCCAACCTGGACGGCACCTGCCTGTACGAGTACGACAGCGACGTGGGCCAGAGCGAATGGGGCACCCACAATTTCAACTACTACCGGGGCGAGGTGCGCAGCTTTTTGAGCAGCGCCGCCGCCCTCTGGATGGATGTGTACCACTGCGACGGCATCCGCATGGACGCCATTTCCCGGGCCATCTACTGGCTGGGGGACCCGGCCCGCGGGGTGAACCAGGGTGCGCTGGACTTTCTGCGCGGGCTGAACCACGGCCTGAACCAGCGCTGGCCCACCGGTGTCTACATCGCCGAGGACTCCACCAACTACCTCAAGATCACCGCGCCCACCCGGTACGACGGCATCGGCTTCGACTACAAGTGGGACATGGGCTGGATGCACGACACGCTGGACTATTTCGCCACCCCCTTCGGGGAACGGCCGGCCCAGTACGGCAAGCTGCTGTTCAGTATGCACTACTTCTACAACGAGCTGTACCTGCTGGCATTGAGCCATGACGAGGTGGTGCACGGCAAAAAGACCATCATCGACAAGCTCTGGGGCACCTATGAAGAAAAGTGCAGCCAGCTGCGCACCCTGTATTTTTATATGTTCACCCACCCGGGCAAAAAGCTGAACTTTATGGGCAACGAGCTGGCCCACTTCCGGGAGTGGGACGAGAAAAAGCAGCTGGACTGGAATCTGCTGGGCTATCCCTTCCACGACAGTTTCCAGAAGTTTTTCGCCGAGCTGGCCCGGCTGTACGCCAGCGAGCCCGCCCTCTACGTGGGCGAGTACGACCAGCGCTGTTTCGAGTGGGTGGCCTGCGAGAGCAGCGACGAAGGCGTCTACGCCTGGCTGCGCCGGGGCCGGGGCCAGTGCCTGCTGTGCGTGATGAACACCCAGGACAAGCCCCACAAGCAGTTCCCCCTCTACCTGACCGTCCCGGCCGCCGCCGAGGAGCTGCTGAACACCGAGGCCCCCCAGTGGGGCGGCAGCTTCGAGGGGCCGGGCGCCCTCCACACAGTGGACGGGGGCGTCTTTGGGCGGGACTACACCCTCTTTGCCGATTTGCCCGCCATGGGCAGCCGGCTGTTCCGCCTGACGCTGGAAGCGCCCCACCCCGA
>ERZ1090861.1634-NODE-1634-length-11081-cov-26.052875_pt1 | contig 11081 bp, 13 predicted proteins | sample MGYA00478482_ERZ1090861 | MGnify/ENA primary metagenome ERZ1090861 (study PRJEB33644, sample SAMEA5815744) | chicken gut metagenome | biome: Chicken; feature: Gastrointestinal Tract; material: Caecum | place: Ireland | collected 2019-01-01 | study: A study of... | reverse complement strand
TTCTCACCTGGATTCTCTCCTGGGTTTTCGCCTGGATTCTCACCTGGATTCTCACCTGGATCTGGAACTACAATTCCTGGATCATTTGGAACAGGCTCTTTTTGAGTGCAACCTGTAAATGTAAAGGCAGTGCCTAAAAACATTGCAGCAGTAAGTGCAACAATGCCAATAGCACTTAACACTTTACCCAAAAATTTCATTTTATATGGTCTGTTTGATTTTACAGCGCCATCTTTCTTAATAACTCTCATATTTCTCTCCCTCTAGCTTTATTATAGCACACATAAAATAAAAATCAATACTTTTTTAAAAAATATACACAAAATTTAAAAAAGTGATAGATGATTTAAAAAACTACAACTTATATTAATATCAAAAGTTTTGGTGCTTATAATAGGTTATTCAAGTTATCGCTATTGATATATAACATATATACAAAAAGCGGCAAGAAAGGCAGGCTTAGTGCCTGCGAAAAAGCATGAAATGCTTTTTCAGTGCCCGCATCTTCATGCGGGCACGCTTTCTTGCCGCGTGTTTTAGCATTGACTCACTCTTTAAACTTGCCATTTGAAGAAACTTCTTCATCAGCATTGTTATCTTGCTCAGCTAAAGAATTTTCTTCTTTTGCACCATTTTCTTGTGCATCTATAGAATTTTCTTCTTCATTAGTATTAACACCTTCTTGTTCGTTTAAAGGGTTTTCATTTGACTCTTCCCCTGTTTCGTCTTCGCTTTTGGTCTCATCATTTTTCGGCATAGAAACCACACCTAGCACAACAAGCACACCAGCAAAAGCCATGATTAACCCAGAAACAAGTTCGTTATCAATAGAAAAGCCAAAACAATCGCCAAGAGCATTAAGAAAGATAACAACCGCACCAGAGAGTGCAGTCCAAAAGCCATAAGATTTAAATCTCTTCATCTTCTCTCCTTTTAACAAGTTCTACAAGCTCGCTTACTTGGTCTTTCAAATCTTCAAGCACACTTAGGCTTGCAGCAAGAGTCTCTATGGTTTCTCTATAAGACTCTTCACGTTTTGCACTATCTTTAAGTTGATAGAAGAAAAGAAAGACAAAAAGCATAGCAAAAATACCATAACTAACAACATTTTTTATAAGTTCAGACCAGAAGTCCATTGATTATTCTCCTTTTTCGTTATATTGAGAACATCTTGGAAAATTTCTTCTTCATCCTTTATTTCAGCAATCCGAACTGATTTTATATAGTTTTTATAGATAAGTTTCATTGAATAACACTCGCAGTAAGCACAACGTTTGAAATATTTATATCGCCTTGCGCCTTTATCTTCACAGAAAATTCATTGCCGAAAACACTGGTTCTTATTTTTTGAATGCTCGTCTTTCCTGTTATGCTATAGGATTTCGTCATAGTCTCTGACGAAATGGTAATCTCTGCGTCACTTAGAGACTTTATAGCTATACTTTTTATTCTTTTCTTTTGCCCATGATAGCCAAGATCGTTTTTTGTGCTTTGCCATAGATTTTCAAGTTCGCTTCCAAAGAGTTTGCCATCACGTGTAAGCTGCCCAATTTTGCCTTTATACTGGTTATTAAAGCAGGCAACAAGTTTTGCCTTCAGCGGATTGTTTAGCGCAAGCACCTGATTTATATCAACTCCGCGAACAATATCAACGTGCCCTGTTTGATAGTCATAGATGATAAGTGCGTTGTTTACATAGCCATCCGAGTAGCCTTCACACCCAACTTGTTTTCCGTCATTAAAATCACACCTGCAAGCAAGATAATATTTCCCGTCGAAGCTAGTCGCCCAACACCTTGACTGGTCACACTTCTTTATAAGGTCTATGCAATCAATTTCAACGTCATTTACACTGGAACCATTGAATGCTTTAAGTCCCGACCGCTCTAAGAAATACACATTGTCGCCACCTTGTGCTATAGAATTTGGATAGATATAGCTGTCTGACATATACATGTGATTGATTGAAAACTCATCATCACTGCTATAGATTGACAGTTTTGTTATGCCATAGTCCCTAAATATATATAGATAGTCATCAAAGGATATAATTTTGTTAAGGTCGCCACGCTCATCTGAAAAGTCAAGATTAGACGTCTTTTCATCCGTCCAATTTGTGATTTCGGTGTCTGTGTTGCACACAAGTGTGCTACTAGCTGACGCGGTCACTGCAAAAAGCATACCATAGTGTGAACAACAAGATTTGATTAGTGGTGCACTGTCGCAAGTATCAACGCCGTCACCTGTTATCACCATAAGGTTGTTTCCTTCCCCTGAAAGCAGCAGTGCATCTTGTTGGTCAGATCTATAATAAGTTGCAAAAGGTGCCTCAGTATAAGTGTTTGGCACAATCAAAGTTGCAAGGCGAAGCATAAATAGGTTGTCATAGCAGATATAGCCCTCATCATTATAATAAAATATATAATAATAGTTTTCATCCGCACTTTTGTTATACCATTTCAGCCGCCATATCGCTTTTACTTCATTTCCGCGAAGGCTGACAACAGACTCGTCTTCAAGGTCGGTCGTTGATTGCGGGCTTTTTAAATCTTCAAAGCCATAGCCAGTCTTTAGTGCTCCATTTTCAGTGATAAAATTGTAAACCTGCTTCGTGCTGCCGAGTTTTTGTTTGTCGTCACTTAAAGAATTTGGCGTCTCTTCCAGCAGATTAAACTCAAACTCCTTCTCCTTCGTGCTTTTTGTTTTCAGTGTGTTTCTATAGAACATTATAGCCACCTCCGCTCTGGCATGACCACATCACTCTTCTTTCTACAGAAGATTTGAAGGGCATCTTTGAAGCGTTCTTCCCAAATATCTGCGTCATCAAAAAGTGACTGAAGAAAATAATATTCTCTTGCAACGCCATAGGCATATATTCGCTCTGGAAGTGTTGTCGTAAATTCACTTGCAAGAGCCATGTCATCTGGCAAGGTCGTATAGGTCACGTTGATGGTGTTTGCAAAGGCTATAAGGTAGTTATCAAAAACTTTAAACCTAACCTTTCTGCCATTTTTATCTTTAACCGCATAAATTTGCGACGGAACAAAGGTAAAATCACTGAAATTTACCTTGAAATCCTTAGTTTTTAAATCTTCATTTTTTAAAAGAGGTATATAGTCACTGGCTATTTCGCTGTTTACTAAGTTGAAACATTTTACAAGGCTGTCACAAAGCAAAGTTTGCTCATCTGTAAGTAAGCTGTTTTCTTCTAGTGCCTTGCCTAAGTCTTGATTTTCTGTAAAATCACAGGCAAGGATTATAATGTCTTTCACTAACATATATTGCCTCCTTCAACATATTTACTTGTTCTTTAAGTTGTTTTTTATATAAATTCTCATTGCTTTTTTCAATTTCTTTGATTATTTTATCTTGGTTCTCTCGTCTTGTCCTATAAGCAAATTGCAGCGTTCTCTCGTCGAGCTCTTGAAAAGGCACGCTGAAACAATAGCTGTCTTTCTGCTCAAATGAATGCACTTCATAGCAGTGGCGAGATAAGTTGTATAGAATATGATAACTTTTATCTATCTCTTTAATTCTTTGGCAGATGAAATATACATCATCATTTATTTCAAGATAATTTTTCAAAATAACCTCCAAAAAGCTGAAAAATTAGATAAAAAAGGCAAAAAAACATGAAATTTTCTGCCTTTTAGTCTAAATTTTATGATTTATATATTTTTAGCCCTGTTGGTCTGTGCCAGATGTTGAAGGACTAAATGGATTTGTGACTGTTGATTTTATGCCAGAAATCTTAGCTTGTCCACATGGCTTATCACAGATAAGTTCTGCATATTTTACAAGGGTTGCACTGTATGTTGGGTAACCTTGATTTTGTCTTAAGATTCTGCCATCTTCACCTTCAAGCCACTTCCAGTCGCAAAGTTCATGCAAGCAGAAGTCGTCAGTGTTTAATAGATACATAGTGTCGTCATCAACAAATCTATCTGCAACAACAGGTATGCCATTGTGAGTGATTGTTTTATAGCCGCCTTCAAGCTCTGTGATATCAATATTTCTTCTGTAAGCTCCGAGATATTCTTGATATGCACGGCGAACTTGGCTTGAACATGTGATGAAATTGATTTTTGAATCAGCATTCATGTCAAGGAAGTCAACTGCTTGTTGAATTAAAATATCTGATATTTCAGTTGAAGTTGTGCTTGTGTATGGTTTAAGCCAAGGATAATCTGTTTTGCTTACCCCATAGATTGAGTCTAAAGTTGAGTCAAAAATCTTGCCAAGCCCTGAGATTTCATAGTCCTTTGAGCCTTGAACATAGATTTTATAGCCACTTGCTATTGTAACACTTTCTGATGACTCATAAGTGAAGGTTTTGTTCACTCTGTCAACATAGGTGATTTTAAGTGGTGAGGTATTTACCTTTGTTGCCGCATTGTATACATCGACAAGCATACCTTCAATTAAATTGTTGACCTTATCGCAGGTAACAGTTTTTGAGCTTTGAGCAGATGCAGTTGCAAGAAGTCCTGTTCCATCGCCATATAACATTCTTCCAAGATTGAATGAACTTGCCTTAACAAGCCCTTCCATTTCGTCTGACAATAGATTTACAAAAGCACCAATATCATTTGCTGATGCTCTGATTGCTTTGTCAGAAAGTTCAATCTTGCCATAAAGGTTTTTAAGGTCTGCAACAAATTGCACATAACCATTACCTGAAGATACAGGCAGTGCTCCGTCTTCGCTTCCTGCACCAACCCCACCATTGATACCAAATGGTGCAAGTTTTCTTATTTCTTTACCCCACACGTCTTTGCTTGAATGTTTAATTCTTGCAAGAAGTGGATTTGCGTTTGTATTGAGTTGATTTGCAACAACTCCAAGATATACATTTTTTAACGCATTTTCTGCTGTTTGTAATGTAACCATTTTCTTCTCCTTTTCTAAAATTTCCCTAAAAATTGATGATTTTTAATGTTTTTTGTGATAAAAATGTCGAATTTATCTTATTTTCACAAAATTATTGAATTTTTAGCTAAACATATTGTTCACAATTTTCTTGGCTTCAGCAAGCGTTTTAGGGCTGTCAGGAAGAACTCCCGACACCCTTTCACCGCCCTGTGAAGACATGACCACTGGTGGCTTTTGATTTGCAAGCTCACTTAAGTAGTTTTCAATAATCTTATTTTTAACCTGTTCGTTTGACAGAACATACTCATCAATTATCGGATCGCCTATCTTTTTTGTCTTTATATGACTTAGAATCACATTTGCTAAGGCGTTCTCAAATGGATTATTGTTTAAGTTGCTTTCAAGATAACTTTTTATCTCTTCAGCATACTTTGCAGCTTCAGGTCTTTCTAAAAGGAATTGACTGAGTTTCTCTTCATACTCTTGGTCGTCACCAATTTTCTCGTCAGAATTTTGAGATAAATCTTCATTGTCTTTTTCTATAGTTTTTTCTTCAATTTCTTCAATTTCTTTTATTTCTTGTAAATCCTCTTGATTTTTAATAGAATTTTTCTCTCTTTTCTCAAAATTTTCTTGAATTTGCTGTTTTTCACTGTCAATTTTATCTTTTTGAAGGGACTTTAGAAGCTGACTTTTCCTTGTAAATTCTGCCTGCAAGTTGTTGTATGCATCCAAGAGTGCCTGCGGCGATTTGAATTTTCCAAGTTCTTGAGAGCCAACATCACTCACAGCCCTATTCTCGTTCACTTTATCTAAAGTCGTTGCCGGTTCTATTGTTGGTTGTTCTCGTTTTTCTTCCATATTACTCCTCCATATTTTTCTTATGAGCACGAATATGCTCTAAAAATAGTTTTTCAATATTTGAATTTTCAAGTTTTCGTTTTTCAAAGTCTTCACCGAGCATGAAAGCAATGTGTTCGTTAAGATGCAGACCATCATCATCAATCTCGCTTGTCTTGCAGCTGACACCGTCGAGCATCTTCAAATTTTCATTGTCTGCCTTCTTAATATGTAGGTCTTTGATATCTTGAGCGTTTTCCCAGATGCCAAGCCCTAACATTTCTAAGATTTTGCATTTCATTCTGTTTGTAAGCTGTCCGTTCTCATCATATAATAGCCCCTTATCAAGAAGAGAAAACAGCATCTCTCTTCGCTGAGCAAGAGTTTGCGAGCCGTCGGTTTGGTTTTCAAGTTCTATATCATCACTTGTGATGTCTGATGATGAATAATAGAACATTTCAATCTGTCCATTTTCACCAACAATCTTTGCAATTCTTGGAAAGATTGCATATTGTTTATAAAGTTTAAGTATCTTCTTTGCAATATCTTTGACTGCAAACTTTATGCTTTCTATTGACGCATTGAGCCTTGTTTCATCTTGAGATATCAAAAGTTCTAAGGCATTTCCACTTATATTTGATGAGATATTGCTTGCACTGACAAGGTCATTGACACCGCTTATCTTATTAAACTCTTCAAGCAAGTTGTTTTCTTCATCATCAAGCCCTGACGGCAAGCTTTCACTTTGCAAGTATTTAGGTTCGCTTGAACCTTGTCTATATACAAGCACTTTGCCCGGACACAGTCCTTCATCTTCAAGGTTGTCAAGGTCAACGGAGCCATCTTCAACGGAGAGCACGCCAAGTGAAAGTCTGTTTATAAACTCATGCTTTCTATTTTTGACTGCATTGTATGCCCTTTGCACAGGCACAAGCCTTTCAATCACACTTGTTCCCCAGAAGCAGCCTGGCTCTTCAATACTGGTTTGCTTGACAAATGGGAAGTCCCTTGTTTTGTCTTCCCCGCAGATATATGGCAGCACGTCATCATAGACAAGCTTGTCACCCGCAACTATGGTAAGTCTGCCATCTGGGTAGTCAGCACTTGGTCTTTGATAACGCTCAATCACGATTGCACTGTCTTCTTTGACTGCATCAATAATTTTAGGAACAGTTCCATTAAAGCCAAGTCCGCCCACGCCTACGCTGACGTTGTCAAGAGAGAAGGTGTTTATCTTCTCTCCCTTGACGTCCACGCCGAACATACTCTTTATTTGCGATGTGCTATAGGCTTTAGCATGAATTATACTTTGGCAATCTCGCAAGCTTTCATAGACTGCACTATCTGGGTAAATTTCAAATGGGCTGACAACTGAAAGCTCAACTTCACCACTTCTCATCTTTTCGCCATTATCACTCAGCCCGACAACCTGTCCAAGATTTGAGTTCCAAGTGACTTTATAGAAAACCGTTCCGCAAACTTCCGACCACTTTATGCCTTGATTTACTTTATTTTCTATTTCAAGCTTATTTTTAAGTGATTTATATATCTTTTTTGACACTTTTGCAGATTGCTTATCTCGCTCGTCATTGCTTGCTGGCAAAACATTGATATCAGGCTTTATTCTTGAAAGCTTTGCAAACCTTATATCAAAGATTGGTGCAATATGGTTGTATACTTCTCGCTCTTGCCAGAAGAATTGCCTATCACTTTCTTCAAGCTGTCCGCCATAGCCAATATTGCAGTATTGATTTCCCATCAGAAAATTCATGTTTATTTTCCATATAATATCAAAACTTTTTCGCTCTTCTGCTCTGCGTTTGAAGTCTTCTATCACTTCTTTTACTATAGCTTTTTCTTCTATCATTTCTTTTTTGTCCTTTCTCATCTTTCCTTCCTCGTCTTTTTCTTTAATTTGAATGGGCTTTCAAGCCCTTTAGGCACTTGCATTTTGCCAATGGCTTCATACATGCCTTTTAAGCACTCTTCGCAAAAACATAGATCTCTTTTGATGATGCCTTTTGTGGAAAAGCTGTATTTTGCCATGTTGTTGCAACCATAGAAGTCGCACTTCACTAAATGTTTACACTCATTTATCTCCACCTTTTCTCTCCTTTTTTAACAGTTTCAAAAGTCGCTCTTCTTCCTTCAAAAGCTCGTCGTCACTCATCGAAAGCACCTTATCTTCATAAGTTCGATAGTATCGCTCAAGCAGCAGTTTGACGGCTGAGATGTCCGGGCTATAGTGCTTGCTTGTCACCTTGCGTTTGCTTAGCACAGGCTCTCCGTCAGAAAAACTGTATTCTTCTACCGTTTCACTAGCGTTATAGCCAAGAGCTTTCTTAAGCAGAGCTTTCTTAATCTTGTCTTCATCTTCCACATCTTTTCGCTCCTTTTCTTCGCAACCTTTGCCAAGATTATATTGCCCTTGCCCGCCCTTTTTCAATGGTGACTGCCATTTTTTTTGAAAATAGTCACAATTTTGTTTTTTCCTGCTAAACTGATATTGTAGGGGTTAAACAAATGACAAATCTACTTGAATTTAAAAAGGTAAAATACTTCTATCAAACTAAAGAAAGTGAAATAAACGCACTCGACAACGTTACTTTTTCTATTCAAGAAAAAACTTTTTCTTCTATTGTTGGACCTAGTGGCTGTGGCAAAACCACAATCCTTTCACTAACCGCTGGGCTTCTATCTCCGTCTGAAGGCAAGATTATTTTGAATGGAAAACCAATCGAAAAAAATGATCGACGAATTGGCTATATGTTCCAACGCGACCATCTTTTTGAATGGCGAACCATCTGGCAAAATATAATTTTAGGACTTGAACTTCAAAAGAAGCACAAAGACCCTGAAAAACTTGCCTTTGCAGAAGAACTATTAAAAAAATACGACCTCTACAACTTTAAAAACAAAAAACCTCGACAGCTTAGTGGCGGTATGCGTCAGCGTGTTGCACTCATACGCACGCTTGTTTTGCAGCCTAAACTTCTACTTCTTGACGAACCCTTCTCTGCACTAGACTTTCAAACAAGGCTTAAAGTGTGTGATGACGTTTATGACATTATAAAAAGTGAACAAAAAACCGCACTTTTAGTCACACATGATATTTCAGAAGCACTAAGTATGTCTGACCGAATTATCATATTGACAAAGAGACCGGCAAGCGTTAAAGAAACAGTAGATATCTCCTTTCAAGGCAGCACGCCACTTGCAAAAAGAGAAGACAAAGAATTTGGCAAATATTTTGAAATGATTTGGAGAAATCTTGTCTGATGAAACTGAAGAAACGCAAAAAAACAAAACAAGTATCTTACTCAAAAGCTAGAAAAGAATACCTCAAAAGAATAAGAAAAGATAAAGCATGGGTGCTTTTCTGGCAAATTGCAATCTTTGTTTGCTTCTTAGGGATATGGCAGCTTCTTGCCGATACTGGAGTGATAGACCCGTTTTTCTTCTCAAGTCCGTCTCGAATAGTGACCACAATAATTGACCTTGCAAAAGGCGGTGACCTGTGGCTGCATATCTGGACTTCGCTCTATGAAACCATAATAGGCTTCATTATAGCCACCCTTCTCGGTGTGATTATAGCGGTGCTTCTATGGTGGAGCGAAAAGCTTAGAAAAACTATGGAACCTTACCTTATCATTTTGAATAGTTTGCCTAAGATTGCTCTTGGCCCTATGATTATCTTCTGGGTTGGCTCTGGCACAGGTGCAACAATCGTTATGTGCGTGCTTATATGTATTGTAATCACAACAATATCCATGCTTAATGCATTCATTTCTTGTGACAGCGATAAAGTGCTGCTTATGAAATCAATGCATGCAAATAAATTCCAAATTCTTTTTAAACTTATCCTGCCAAATGCTCTGCCTGAATTTGTATCAGTTCTTAAAATCAATGTCGGCATGAGCTGGGTTGGAACAATTATGGGCGAATACCTTTCAAGTAAAGCTGGACTTGGCTATCTTATCAACTACGGAAGTCAAATTCTTAAACTTGATATAGTTATGGCAAGCATAACACTACTTTGTATACTTGCCGCTGGAATGTATCTTATTGTCAGCCCGCTTGAAAAAAGGTATAAAAAATAAATCTACAAGAAGCACAGCCCCTAAAATACTTGCCATTGGATAGAGATAGGTTACAATAAAATTAAAACCAAGAAGGCTGCAAACAAGCGGCGCTATAAGACTTATCAAAAAAATTAAAAATTCATTATTGCACAGCCCTCGCATCGAAAAAGAAGATGTAAACACAAGTGAAAATAGCGTCGTCACGCAGCCTATGAAAATAATCACCATCATAACGACACTTTGCCACCCTGACAATACTGAAAGCATAGGCATATCTTCGTCAAAAGGGACCCTGAGCAAAACAACGTTTGCAAATAGAAGAATAAGCATAAGCACGAGTGCAGACAAAAATGATACTCGTGCTTTTTGCCTTTTTGTAAGAGAAGACGAAAGCTCTGCAATCAGCACACAACCGTTTGATGTGTTAAGTAAACTATAAAGTAAAGCATAAAAGACAGAAAGTCCGCCATAAGATGTTTGCGGAATAGTTATTCCTTTAAAAGACAAATTGCTTATAAGAAGAGCAAACAAAACTATAATCATAAAGGGAATTAAAAAATAGTTTATTTTGTTTAAAAATTTTAATCCTTTTTTAAAAATAATAAAACAAATCAATAAAATTATAGAAAAAATCAAAAAATTTATAAAAATATTGTCGAATTTTAATAAATTATTAGTTCCTGCAAACATTGCTGAAGAAAATATTGTGCAGATTATCAGGTTTATCACAAATGAAAGTTTTGAGTGTTTAAGTTTTTCTAAGGCAACTTCTCCTTTAGTCAAAATTAGATGGAAAAGTCCCCAAAAGATAAAGAAAGAAAGGAAAATGCATGGAAAGGAATAGATGCCAAAACGCGAAAAAAACACGGTAATCTCCTTCCCGCTTATAAAACCCGACCCTATCACTGTGCCCAAGATTGCAAAAATTGCTGCTAATGAATTTTTCACTAAGATAATTTATTATAGAAAGGACTAAAAAAGACTTAAAAACTAAAAATTTTGTCAAAAATCAATCAAATTCAAGGAGTTAATATGATTATCAATACAAGCTATAGACTAGGCAGCTACATAGACCTTTGTAGATGCCCATGTGACAATGGATGCTGCCAAACGGGTTGTTGGCAAACAAGTTGTCCACCTTTCAACTGTCCGCCAAATCCTTGCGGCTGCCCGTGCAACAATAATTTTGCACCGCCTTGCCCTTGTGACAACTTTCAGCCGCCATGCCACGAGCCCTGCCGCCCTTGCATCCCACAAAATGCTCTGTTTTTCTTAGCAGGATATATG
>ERZ1090861.1631-NODE-1631-length-11097-cov-7.465948_pt1 | contig 11097 bp, 5 predicted proteins | sample MGYA00478482_ERZ1090861 | MGnify/ENA primary metagenome ERZ1090861 (study PRJEB33644, sample SAMEA5815744) | chicken gut metagenome | biome: Chicken; feature: Gastrointestinal Tract; material: Caecum | place: Ireland | collected 2019-01-01 | study: A study of the... | reverse complement strand
TGCGGGAGGCGCGCTTTTCTGCCGGACCGCGGCCAACGCCGCCGGACCGGGTCAGGAAAACGATTCGTTGAGGAAGAAGGGCAGGCCGTCTTCGCCGCGGGCGGAGACGGTGATCCCCGCGCGGTTCTGCGCCTCGATCCAGGCGGGCATTGCGGCGCCGAGGTAGCGCAGCCCGTCGAAGGTAAAGGCGACGTAATGTTCGCCGTACAGCTTCCATTCGCCCAGTTTTTCCCCGTTGAGGGTGAGCGAGCCGTCCTCTTCCAGCCGCACGCCGGGTTTGGCAAAGGCGCAGTCGAAATTGCCCGTGCCGACCTGCACGTAGTCGAAGCTGTGGCCCGCGAGCTCTTCGCGCGCGACGCGGCGCAGTTTTTCGCCCGCATAGCGGTTGGGGCTCATGACCAGATCGCCCGCCGAATTGAGGGCGTACAGGCTGAGGAAGAGGTAGTGCCTGCGCGGAACGCCCTGCGAGGTGTACGGCGTGCGGTTGTGGTACACGACGAGATCGACGCCCTTTCTGGTCGTAAACAGGTCGTTGTGGCCGGGAACGTAAAAATCGTAGGGAACGCGCAGGTCGTCCTCGCCGTAGCGCCAGGAGAAGGAACTGGCGACCTTCTGCCCCATGCGGCCGTACGGCTGCGCCATGTAACCGCGGTCCGGCCGGTCGCTCGCCCAGACGCGCATGTTGTAGTCTCTGGACAGCGAATCGGCCGAGGCCATCAGGTAAAAGCGGTCCTTTTTCGTCCAGAGGGCTTTGTTTTCTTCTTCGGCGAAGATATCCCCGCCGTAGACGGGCACGCCGCGGCGGAAGGCGACGACGGACCCTTCCGCATTGGTAGACGTGAGGACGCGCCGGCCGAAATACTGTTCGCGCGTGAGCTTCTTTTCGCGGTACATCGCAAAGGTGTACCCGTCCTTGCGCAGGCCGGTGGCGGGGTCGAGTTCGAGGATGCGGATGCCGCCGTAAAACGAGCCGTACGTCATCCACATGCGGTTTTCGGCGTCGTAAAAGATCTGCGGGTCGATGGCGTTGGGCGTCAGCCCCCACTGCCCGCCGGACACGACGAGCATGTCGACGTACCGGTACGGGCCGGTGACCTTGTCGGCGCGGGCGAGGAAGATGACCGAATAGTTGTTGCCGAACACGCCCGTGTAGCAGCCGTACAGCCAGTAGCCGCCGCCCCGGGCGGGGATGACGTCAGGCGCCCACAGGTTTTCGGTGCGGACGTCTCCGCCGTAGATCTGTTTGAGCATGTCGACCACGGGCTTCAATTCGGAGAAACCGTTCTGAAAGGCTTCGCCGACGAAGTCCCAATGGATCAGGTCGGAACTGTAACGGATCTGGTACATGTCGCGCCGGAAGGTGCCGGTCGAAAACACGTAGTAGCCGCCGTCCGCCTCGATCATGGACGGGTCGTGCACGCCGAACACGCCCCACTTGTCGGGGGTCGCTTCCCAGTTCTGATTGAGAGCGTCGAAACGGACGCCGTTCGGAAAGTCATTCTTTTTCATAATCGTCCTTGTGGGGCGAAGGTCAAAAACAGAGGCCGCCTGCCCCGCGGCGGCTTTGCCGACAGGCATTATACAACTTTGCAACAGGCCTTGCAAGCGAAATACCGGCGGTTTTCGGCGGTATTTTCGGCTTTCGGGAAGGTGAACGATGCGTTTTTTGCCGGCCCCGCTGCGGCGGCGCCGCGGCCGCTTTTGCCCCGCCCGCACGGGCCTTCCGGCGCGGGCGGGCGCGCCCGCCCAAAAAATGGCGGGGGGGCGTTTTTTGAAAATGCCCCCGGGGGGGGTTGCCCGGGGGGGCTTCGTTCTTTCAGCCGCGCACCGCCCCGGCGCAGACGCGCGGGGCGACCGGCGGCGCGGCTCAGAATGCCATGTTCAGGTACAGCGTGTTCGAGCCGTCTTCGCTGAGCAGCGAGATCGACAGGCCGCCGCGCCCTTCGCTTTCGATGTACGCGGGGAAGGCCATGCCGTAGAACTCGCCGGAAAGCAGCGAAGTGTTCAGCTCGGCCGCGATCGGCTCGGTGATGTTCATATACACCCAGTTGTCGCCGTAGAGCGTCCAGCGGCCGACCGCTTCGCCGTCGAAGAGGATATCCCCCGCGGAGGCGTCGTCGCCCTCGTCCAGGCGCAGGGTCAGCCCCTCCATCGCGTAGCCGCCATTGAAGGAATAGCGGTAATTGCTGTCGGAGACATAGGCGAAACGGTATGCGCCGTCCGACAGGTTGGCGATCTCCGCCGCGGTGACGACGCGCTCGGCCTCGCCGGCGTAGCGGTTGGGGTTCATGACCAGGTCGCCGCACGAATTGAAGCCGTACAGGCTGGAGAGCAGGTAGTGGTTGGCGCTGCCGCTGGCAAACGTGACGCGGTCATGGTACACCAGCAGGTTTTTGCCCGCGGAGGTGGTGATCATGTCGTTGTGGCCGGGGTACGCGAAGTCGAACGACACGTCCGGATCGTCCTCGTTCAGTTTCCACGAGAAGGAGCCGGAAACGCGGTTGCCGCTTTCGCCCAGCAACGAGGAGAACTCCAGGAGCCCGCTGCCGTCGTCGACAGCGGTGAAGCTGCGCATGTTGTAGTCGACGGACAGGCTGTTCGCCGAACCCATCAGATAATAGCGGTTTTCGGCAGTGACGGCGCCGGCGGTGTAGTCGGCCACGTCGCCGGTGTAGATCTCGACGCCTTCATGGTAGTTGACCGTCGGGCCTTCGGTGACGACGCCGTTGACCAGCTGCGTGCCGTACATGGCGGCCTGGTTGAACACGGGGAAGATGACCCCGTCCTCGCCGTCGCTCACGCCGGCCTGGGCCGTTTTGGACCAATCCGCCCCGGAATACGGGTCGGTCGACAAGCGCGTACCCGTCGCGGGATCCAGCTCCAGCGACCAGGTGCCTCCCCTAAAGGAGCCGTACGCCATGAACATGCGGTTGCCCACGTAATAGATCTGCGGGTCGATGGCGTTGGGGCCGTTCGTCCAGCCGTTGTACGAGTAAAGGATGATCGAATCGTAGGTGTACGGGCCGGTCACCGAATCTGCCTTGCACAGGAAGATGATGGAATGGCCCGCGCCGAAGTCGGCCGTCCAGCAGCCGTACAGCCAATACTTGCCGTCGGCGCCTTCGACCACGTCGGGCGCCCAGAGCGTCCAGTTTTCGCCCTCGTTGTCGCCGCCGCCCCAGTAGCTCCAGTCATGGTCGCGCGAGATGATCTCGTACACTTCCTGCAGGGGGCTGGTGCCGGCCAGGCAGTTCGCCTCGACGCCGTCTCCGCCGGTGCCGAAGCCCTGGATGGCGCTGCCGACGTATTCCCAGCGGATCATGTCGCTGCTCTGGCGCACCTGGTAGCCGAATTCTCCGGTGTTGTCGGTAGAGAACACGTAGTACATGCCGTCCACTTCGACGACGGACGGGTCGTGCGCATAGGCGACGGAAAGGTCGTTGTTGGTGCCGTACCCGGAAAGCGGGTTGTAGTCCGGCTCGTCGGGATAGGCTTCGGCCACGGTGTACACGAACTTGGCGGCGAGGGAATCTCCCTGTTTGAGGCGGAACACATACTCGCCCGCCGCCGTGGCGGTGACGGTGTAGGTGTTCGTAGAGGTGTCGCCGATGGTGTACTTCTGCCCGTTCGTCACTTCGACGACCGCGCCCTTTTCGATGTACAGATCGAGCGGCTCGTCCTCCGGATAGCTGAACGAGAAGGTGTCCGTCCTGATCGAATCGGCGGTGTAGCCGCTGTTCGAGCTGTCGAAGCTGACGTTGGGCGCATGCTCAACGGTATAATCGCCGTCCGCGGTGACCGTATCGTCCGCGGCCGCGGCGCTGGCAGACAGCACGTACACGGCAGCCGTATCCCCGCCCTGCGCCGGCGTTTCGCTGCCGGCGGTTTCGTCCGGGCGGCTGCCGCAGGCGGCCAGCATGAACGAAACGCTTAAAAGCAGCGCCAAAGCCAACGCGGCAAAACATTTTTTCGCTTTCATGTTCCCCTCCTTATGCGTTCTCGGTCGGGTTGACCGCGGCGTACAGTTCCGCAACTTCGGCCGCACTCATCCCGGTCGTGATCAGCAGGTCGTCGATGTAGAAATCCCCTGCCCCTTCGTTGTTGCCGAAGAAACGGATGGTGCCTGTGTTGTTGATCTGCGACATGAAACCTTCCCAAACGCTGGTAACATACGCCGTATCCGTGTAAGAACAAACCAATGCACCGTTTTCGTAGAAATATACGCCCGTATTATTCATAACGGCAGTAATGTACGCCCACGCGGAAGTATTATCGACCAAAACCGTTGTTGCGGCACCGGCTTCAAGCGTTCCGCCTCCGGTTCCCGGATAGCGAATCGTATTGTTCGTTATTAGATTTACAAAAGTAACGCGATTCAGTGTACTTCCGGATCCGACTTGCGCAATGGTGCTCCAGTCGTTGCTGTTTACATTGTTGCGCGACCAGAACGAAATCGCCAAACCGTCCGTCTCCTGCAGGCTCCAGCCGCTGCCGAAGGTAAACGTGATATACTCGTCGGTATCGGCATTCGAGCTGTCTCCCGTGACCTTGAAGGCATTCCCGCTGTGGGCGGTGCCGCTCTGCGTGGAGTTGGTGCTGTACGCGGCGGAAACGTTCGCGTTTTCGCCCGTCTGCAGATAGACGGAGCTGCCGCTGTCGTAATCGAAGTCGGCAAAGGCGATCAGGCCGTCGGTGACGGGCGCCGCGGCGCGTTCGTTGACGGAGATGGTGGCCGTATCGGAGACGGTCACTTCTTCTCCGGTTTCAGCGCCGTACGGCAGATAGCTGTACGTGGCCGTGACGGTAACCGTGCCCGCCGCGGTGCCGTTCGGGGTGAAAACGTTGTTTGCCAGGTCGCCGATGGCGTCGCCCGAGGATGTCCACGTGATGTCCGCCTCGCTATACGATGCGTCCGCCGTGAGGGTGATCGGGTCGGTCACCCCGGCGGGGATCGAGGTCGACGCGGGGGTCACGTCCAGCGTGTGCACGACGGAGAGCGTCTGCGAGACGGTCGTGTTGGCTTCGCTCTCCCCTGCCAGGGTGAACGCGGCCTGAATGGCGAAGTCGCCCACTTCCACGCCCGAAACGGTCACCGCAAAGGTGGGCTGCGTCTGGGCGGTGAAGGCCTTGGTGACGGTCGTCGAGGCCGAATCGGTATCTCCTTCGGCCGAAAGGGCGATGTTCTGGTTTTCGCCCTGCGAGGCGGTGAGCACGAGGGTGCCGTCTCCGGGGAAGCCGGTCGTGACCGTTACGCTGTACGTGCTCGTGCTTTCGGGGGCAGACTGCTCGCCGCCGCCGGCAAAGGTGATGCGCACGGAGCCGGCGGGCGGGTCGACTTCTTCCACGGGGACCTTGATCTGCTCGGGCGGGGTCTCGCCGCCGGGGTCGTCGCCGTCGCCCGGGGTATCGCCGATGCCCGGGTTTTCGGGCGGGGTTTCTTCGTTGTTGTCGCAGGCGGCAAATACGCACGCAAGGCACATCAGCAATGCGAGCAGGACCGCCAGCAAACCGAATTTTTTACTTTTCATGGTTTTACCTCACTGATTTTTTGCCGCCGCACCGCCCGCGGGCGGTGCGGCGCGGGTGCGTTACGCGATCGCTTCGTAGCCGGCGGGCGGCGCCGAAAGTTCGGTCTTCGAGCCGCTGGTCGTACGGTTGGGCGTTGCCGCCTCGCCGTTGATGGTGACGGCGATGTTTTCCATATACGTGCCTTCCCCGCCGATGACGAGGTAGAGATTGGTATTGGTATTGACGAAGGTGACCGCTATCTGCCGGATGATGTTCTCATCGTCGACGCTGCCCTCGTAATAGGTGACGAGGTAGTTGTCTCCGTGCTGGTCGACGGTGACGACGAGTTTGAGCGGCGTCACGGTATAGATATAGCCTTCCCCTTCCGTCAGCCGATAGATCGGCTCGCTGAGGGTGTACGCATACGCGCCGCTCAGAGGAGACTGGATATAATTGATGTTCAGCGCGTTGGAATCGGACATATTTTTCGACATATTATAATCATCCGCACGCACGTACACGATGGTCTCGCTCGCCGTATCGATATTGTTCACGCTCATCGAATCGCCTTCGGTGCCGACGAGGATGAACGCGGGGCCGTGCCAACTCTCCCCGCCCGCCGTATACATGTCCGCCGTATATTCGACGTGCAGATCTTCCTTCGAAGAATCGATGGCCGGCAGTTTGACGCTCGCGTAGGTATCCGCCAGCGTCGTAAAGCTGTTGGAGACGGTGACGTTGCCCTGCGGCACGGCGATCTCGCTGCTGGCGGGGGCATCAGCCAGGCGGGCGCCGCCCGTGACGTCTTCGACCAGATATGCCGAATATTCAGAACCGAACTTGATGCTCAGGCCGTTCATATCGAGCACGTCGTCGATGCCGAGGTCGTAGACGCCGCCGATGGTATACGTGACGGTGTTGAACAGCGTATCGTCGTTTTTGGGAATCGTGACCGTGACGCCGGAATCGGTGGTGACCTCCTGCCCCGCGAAGAAGTAGTAGATGTTGTAGGTGATGGTGAGATCCTCGCCGTCGTACGCAAACACGATGTCGAGCGCGCAATAGCGCTGGATGACGTTGAGATAGAGGCCGTTGGAGGCGTCGGCGCTGTCTTTCCAGGTGATGTTACCGCTGATGCCGCCGCCGTCGCCGGGGACATTGAGGCGCGCCGTATCCCACGCCCAGACGTTTTCAGATGCCAGCCAGTCGACACGCACCGTCGCTTTCTGCGCGCTGCCCGAATAGAGCGTGACGTAGGTCGCGTTGAAGTTGTTTGTGCCGCTCGCCAGCTGGATGCCCGAAACGGTCATTTCGAAGGTGCCGTCGTCGTTGACGGTCGGCTTATAGTAGCCGCCCTGGCCGAGAGACACGGCCTCGCTGCAGGAAACGTTGCCGATGACATCCTGGTACGCTTCGTTGCGCTCGTCGTCCGTCATCGCGTTGTAGGCGTTGACGAAGTCGGTCTTAGCGGAGCCGACCACGTCGGTGACGGTGCCGTCTCCGTCGAGATCTTCGCCGCCGACGGCCGAACCCGAAGCCTCGGTGCCGTATGTGTCGCCCTCGACCGGGAACGAATCGATCATCTCGCTGATGTAAGCGTTGATAGCGTCGGTCGCCTGCTGCTCTTCGTCCGACTGGGTGCTTTCGAGAGAGGTGTCGACGTCGGTGCCGGACAGGTTTTCGTACAGCGCCTCGCATTCGGCTGCCGTCAGCGCCTCGCCGACGATCACGTCGTCCACGTACACTTCGGCGTCGCCGTACAGCGTATCGTTGAACATGTTGAGCGTATAGTTGTTCTGCGATTCCATGATCGCCGAAACAAAATTTTCATACACCGTCGACCAGTCGCCGCCCGTCGTCGCGCCCGTGAAGATCGCGGACGAATAGCAGTACGCCAGGCGGCCGTTGGTGTAGAACGAGATGCCTACGTCTTTGTCGATCACGATGGACACGTAGCGCCACTTGTTCGCCATTTCCGCCGCCAGTTCGGTAACGGAGCTGCGGTTGTCTTTGGTCTGCGCGTTGCCCGCGATCGCGTTGTAACCGCAGTACGACTGGCTGTAACGCGACAGCGCGGCGTCGGAACGTTCCGCCTGCGCGCGGGTATACAGCGATTCGGCATAGGCGCCGCGCCCGACCGTGATCGTGTTCTGATACCCCTGCAGCCCGGGATAAAAGTCCGAACTGCCTGCGCGGATGTTGCCCCACGTGACCGTCGTGCTGCCGTTGGTGACCACGTTCATGAAGTCGAACGCCAGCGTGCCGGCCGTCTCGTCCGATTCGGTGGAATCGGTGCCGTCGTTGTACGCCCAGAACGAGATCGAAAGACCGGCGTCCGTGCTCGCGTACTGCTCGGCGCTGAGTTTGCCCAGCTCGAAGCCCGATTCGCGCACGGACAGCGCGTTGGCCGACTGGCTCGCCGTGGCGGAATCGGGATTGGCGACCAACGTCGACCCGCTGATGTACTCGCCGCGGTTGTCGGCCTGCGTTTCTCCCGTATACGGGTTGACCGCCGCCGTGCGGCCGCGGCCGCTGTCCTCAAAAGGATACATCACTTTGAGTTTGCCGCCGGATACGAGCCCCTCGTCCGAAACCAGGCTGCCCGGCCCCGTCGTGCCGACGGTCGGCGGGTTTGTCGGTTCGGTATTTCCGCCGCAGGCGACGAGAAGCACCGAAGAAGCCGATAAAACCATTGCCAATGCCAGCAACACGGCTGCAAAACGGAATTTTGCTTTCAAAATTTTTTCCTCCTGCTTTATTCTATACGGAAACGCCCATAGGCGAAACGTATCAGATTTTCAAAAACGGGCCGCCCGCATTGCCCGGCGGGCTTGCCCGCGGGGCGGAAAAACCGCCTGCGTTTTCGGCTTTTGCCGAAAACGCAGGGGCGCCCCTGCCGTGAAAATTCTGCGCGGGGCGGGATTTTTCGCATTTTTCTGACGCGGAACAGCGCTTTCCGGTTCAGAACTGCATATTCAGGTACAGCGTCGACAGGCCGTCGTCGCTGAGCAAAGACAGGCTCAGCCCGCCGCGGCCTTCGCGTTCGATGTACGCGGGGAAGGCGACGCCGTAAAATTCGCCCGAGAGGGTGACGCTGCCCGTCGCCGCGGCGATGGGCGTTTCAATGTTCAGATACACCCAGTTTTCGCCGTACAGCAGCCAGGTGCCGACCGCGGCGCCGCCGTAAGAGAGGCTGCCGTCCGCCGACAGGGTGAGCCCTTCCGCCGCATAGCCGCCGTTGAACGAGCCGCTGTAGCTGTTGCCCGACACATACGCGAACGCGTACCTGCCTTCGGACAGACCGGAAATTTCGGCCGCCGTGACCTTGCGCAGCGCCTCGCCCGCGTAGCGGTTGGGGCTCATGACCAGATCGCCGCGCGAATTGAAGGCGTACTGGCTGAGCATCAGGTAGTGGTTCAGGTTGCCGCTGGCGAACGTGATGCGGTCGTGGTAGGCCAACAGATTCACGCCTTCGGTCGTCGTGATCATGTCGTTGTGGCCGGGATAGGCGTAATCGAAGGAAACGGCGGTATCGTTCGCGTTTTCGCGCCACGAGAAGGAGCCGGAAACGCGGTCTCCGCGCGAGGCGCTGTGCGCCGTATAGCCGCTCGCCGGCTGCGCGCTGTGGTACGAACGCATGTTGTAGGTGGAAGAAAGGCTGCCCGCCGAGCCCATCAGATAATAGCGGTTTTCGTAAGTGAGGGCGGAATCGGCGTATTCGCTCACATCTCCGCCGTAGACGGCGACGTTTTCGTGGTAGGAAACGACCGGGCCCTCCATGTCGTTGGTGGAGACCAGCCGCGTGCCGTAACGGGCCGCCGCGGTGGCGGGGCCTTCGCCTGCTTCGCGCACTTTGGCCCAATCGGCCCCGTAATACGGGTCGTCCTTGCGGCGAAGGCCCGTTTCGGGATCGAGCTGCAGCACATACACGCCGCCCGTAAAGGAGCCGTACGCCATGTACAGGTTGCCTTCCGCGTCATAATACAGCGAGGGGTCGATGGCGTTGGGGCCGTTGACCCAGCCGTCGTACGAATAGACGAGGATCTCTTCCAGCTTGTACGGGCCTTCGACGTCGTCCGCCTTGCACAAAAAGATGGCGGAATGCCCCTGCCCGAAGGCCGCCGTCCAGCAGCCGTACAGCCAGTATTTCCCGTCGGCGCCGGCGATCACGTCGGGGGCCCAGAGCGTCCAGCAGGAATCGTTCCAGTTTTCGTCTTCCGAAAGCAGGTCGTACACGTCCTGCAACCCGCCGCGGCCGCGCTCGTACACGCTCTGCGCGTCCGTCGGGCCGCCGCAGTTTTCGATGGCCGCGCCGACGTATTCCCAATGCACGAGGTCGGAACTTTTGCGGATCTGGTACCCGAAATCCGGCCCCATGTTGTCGGTGGAAAAGGTATAATAGCCGTCGTCCGTTTCGAGGATGACGGGGTCGTGCACGTTGGCGGTGGTCGTGCCCGGGTTGTTCTGCCCGTAGCCCGTGAGCGGGTCGAATTCGGGATCTTCGGGGTAGGCGGGCCGGACCTGCAGATCGAGTTCTTCCGCCTCGTCCGCGCCGCCGACCGTGAACGAGAGCGTGTATTCGCCGACGGCCTTGGCCGTGACGGTGTAAACATAGGAGGTGCCGCCTTCCGCGGCCGCCGTTTCGGGTGCGGAAAGTTCGGCGGCTTCGGCGCCGTCGGTCAGCGCGACGGAGACCGAAACGCCGTTTTGGACGGTCAGTTCGAGGGTGTCCGTGCGGATGGACGCGTCGGTCAAAGGCGACTGCGCGCCGTCGTAAAAGACGGTCGGGACGGCGGAAACTTCGACCCCTTCGTCCGCCAGGCGTTCGAAAAGGGTCCGGTTTTCGCCCCCGGACGAGCAGGCCGCGGCAGAGAGCGCGACTGTGAGCAGAAAGACGGCGGCAAGCGCCGCGAACAGCTTTTTCATGATACCCTCGTTGCTGCGCCGCACCCGGAAACCGGCCGGCGCCCTTGCGCGCCTTTTTTTGCAGACCTTTTCAAAATCGGCGCGTTTTTCTTCGTTTTCGGAAACAAAACGCCGCCAAGCAGACTTCTCCGCCCGCGGCGTGTGCGCGGCGCGACACCCCGCGCCCAGACGTTTGCGGCGCAAAAAACGCGCCCGACGGGCACATGCCTGCGCCCTGCTTTATTATTGCGCGCCTAAAAAGCGCGCTCTTTCCCCTTTTCTCATCCGATTGCCGGCCCGTACAGAGCCGCCCCGCGGCGAGTTCCCCGCGGCGGAGCCGCTCCTTTGCACAGGAGCGCCCCGCCGCGGCACTCAAAACCCGCTATTCAGGCGCCGTTCGCCCGCGGCGCCCCTCACTTGTATCGCTGCCCCGCCCTTTCGGGCAGAGAGAGCTTGCCCGTCTGCGCCGCCGCAAGAGGCGGCACGAAATGTTTTGCGGAGATCCCCGCCGATTTATGCGCGCCCGCGCCGGACTCCGGCCCGGGCCGCTCGCGCGGAGAATCGATCCGCCTTCCGCCCCGACGGCGGAACCGCGGGGGGGGGGGCGGAATAGGCGCGCCGCGCGGGGGGGGGGGGGGGAAAATTTTGGGGCCGGCGCGGCCGCCCCCCCCGGGGGGGGCTGTG
>ERZ1090861.1630-NODE-1630-length-11103-cov-13.426412_pt1 | contig 11103 bp, 10 predicted proteins | sample MGYA00478482_ERZ1090861 | MGnify/ENA primary metagenome ERZ1090861 (study PRJEB33644, sample SAMEA5815744) | chicken gut metagenome | biome: Chicken; feature: Gastrointestinal Tract; material: Caecum | place: Ireland | collected 2019-01-01 | study: A study of... | reverse complement strand
TTTTGTAAATTTCTGTTGAATATCCACAAAATAAAATATTTTTTCTTCCCGGGCTAGAATTTCCCTCTGTATTTGTAGTATACTAACCCAGTAGCCCAAAAGCCCGATACAGACATCGCGGTTTTTGGCCCTCGCAGCAGTCGCCAAATGGACATGCAGGCATGCCCCCTTGGCTCGTTGCTTGCGGGAATAAAATTTTGAAAAGAAGGGGCGACAAAAAATGAAAATCGGTTTCGATAACGAAAAGTATTTATCTATGCAGTCAGAGCATATTAAAGAACGTATCAGCAAGTTCGACAATAAATTGTACCTGGAGTTTGGAGGAAAGCTGTTTGATGACTATCATGCGTCCAGAGTTTTACCCGGATTTGCCCCGGACAGCAAGCTTCGTATGTTAATGCAGCTTTCTGAGCATGCTGAAATCGTCATTGTAATCAGTGCCGGAGATATTGAAAAAAACAAAGTCAGAGGGGATCTGGGGATCACCTATGATATAGACGTACTCCGCCTGATTGATGCTTTCAGGAGCAGAGGCCTGTTTGTAGGCAGCGTAGTGATCACTCAGTATTCCGGACAGAACAGCGCCAATGCGTTTAAGGCAAAACTGGAAGGGATGGGGATCCGTGTCTATATCCACTATCCCATCGAGGGATATCCCAGCAATATTCCTCTGATCGTAAGCGACGAGGGGTACGGAAGAAACGAATACATAGAGACCTCCCGTCCTCTGGTAGTCGTTACGGCTCCCGGACCGGGAAGCGGAAAAATGGCAACCTGCCTTTCCCAGCTCTATCACGAGCATAAAAGAGGAATCCACGCAGGCTATGCCAAATTTGAGACATTCCCTATCTGGAATATTCCGCTGAAGCATCCGGTAAACCTGGCTTATGAAGCAGCTACTGCTGATCTGAATGATGTAAATATGATCGACCCCTTCCATCTGGAAGCTTATGGGGAAACTACGGTCAACTACAACCGGGACGTGGAAATCTTCCCTGTTCTCAGCGCTATTTTTGAACGGATCTTCGGAAAATGCCCCTATCAGTCCCCTACGGACATGGGCGTTAATATGGCCGGAAATTGTATTGTAGATGACGAAGTATGCCGTGAGGCTTCCAAGCAGGAGATTATCCGCCGATACTACCAGGCTCTGGTCGGACGGCTGGAAGAGACGAGCACCGACGAAGAAGTGTTTAAGCTGGAACTGCTGATGAAGCAGGCAGGGATTTCCCCGGAAAACAGAAAGGTTACGGTTGCAGCTAAGGAAAGATCTGAACAGACCGGTGGACCGGCCGCTGCTATCGAACTGGAAGACGGACGGATCATCACAGGAAAAACTTCCGATCTGCTGGGGGCTTCCGCCGCTCTTCTTTTAAATACCCTGAAGGAACTGGCAGGGATCCAGCACAAACTTCATGTAATTTCCCCGGTAGCTATTGAGCCTATTCAAAAGCTGAAGACAGAATACCTGGGCAGCAAAAACCCAAGACTCCACACAGATGAAGTGCTTATCGCTCTTTCCAGCAGCGCCGCTACCAGCGATGTTGCCAAACTGGCGTTAGAACAGCTTCCCAAATTAAAAGGCTGTCAGGTACATTCTTCTGTGATGCTTTCTTCTGTAGATAAAAAGATCTTTAAAAAATTAGGGGTGCAGCTTACTACAGAACCGGTGTATGAGCATAAAAAATTATATTGATCTGTACCCGCCAAGACCATTTTTTCGTAAAACATATCATAATCTATGCCACAAAAGAGGGATACCCTTTTACAGGTATCCCTCTTTTACATTTCCAATTGTTATACAATTTTTTCTCTTTTTTAGTCCTCGTATCCATTGGGATTCTTGGACTGCCAGTTCCAGGAATCTCTGCACATGTCTTTGATATCGTATTCTGCCTTCCATCCCAGCTCTTTCTCTGCTTTCTCAGCGCTGGCATAACAAGTGGCAATATCTCCCGCCCTGCGTGGCTTGATCGCATATGGGATTTTTACTCCTGTAGCTTCTTCAAAGTTCTTTACAATATCCAGTACACTATAGCCCTTTCCGGTTCCCAGGTTATAGATGGAAAGTCCGGAGTGATCTTCCAGCTTCTTCAGAGCTTTTACATGGCCTTTCGCCAGGTCTACTACATGGATATAATCTCTCACTCCTGTGCCGTCCGGTGTATCGTAGTCATTTCCAAAGACACCCAGCTCTTTCAGCTTTCCGACAGCCACCTGTGTAATATATGGCATCAGGTTGTTGGGAATACCGTTTGGATTCTCTCCGATCAGTCCGCTCTGGTGGGCACCGATGGGGTTAAAGTATCTTAACAGTACTACGTTCCATTCCTGATCTGCTTTCTGGATGTCGGAAAGTATCTGTTCCAGCATGGATTTTGTCCAGCCGTAAGGATTTGTACACTGTCCCTTAGGGCATTCTTCTGTGATTGGAACAAATGCAGGATCTCCGTAAACAGTGGCAGAAGAAGAAAAGATAATATTTTTTACATTATGTTTTCTCATTACATCTACCAGGGTCAAAGTACCGGAAATATTGTTTTCATAATACTCCCAGGGCTTCTGTACAGATTCGCCTACTGCTTTCAGTCCTGCAAAATGGATGCAGGAATCTATAGACTCCTGCTCAAAAATTTTATTTAAAGCTTCTCTGTCCAGGATATCGGCCTTATAAAACTTCACCGGTTTTCCTGTGATCTGTTTTACACGCTCCAATGATTTTTCACTGGAATTGCAAAGATTATCCACTACAACTACTTCATAGCCTGCATTCTGCAGTTCCACTACTGTGTGGCTTCCGATAAAACCGGCTCCGCCTGTCACTAAAATTGCCATTTCCTGTTCCTCCTTTGAGAAATATACTATTTTTCTTGTTTCAAAACATTTTTTATGTTTCTATTATCACTCTACCACTATCCGATAAAAATTTCAAGTATTCTTTTCCATAACTTTTCCAAATCTTTCTGCCCTTAGAAACCGAAGGTTCTGGCTGCCAGTTTTTCCAGCCTTTCAATGGCATATTGAAAAAATTCCTGATATGCACGGCAGAAATAATTTTCTCCCTCTTCGGTATAGTCTCTCCGGCATCCTCCTCTGCACAGAGGATACCAGGGACAGGAAGGACAGGCTTTGCCTCTCCCTTTTCCCTCCCTAAGAAATTTCATTTGAGAAAGATCTTCCCGGAAAAAGCGGAAATCTTTCTCCCGGACATTTCCTGCTCTGTACTGATCAAGGACATAAAAGTCACAGGGAAATACAGCTCCATTGGCCTCCACGATATTCTGCATAGAGCATCGGCCCATCTGGGCACAAGCCTCCGGAGGATTCCCGCCCAGCATAGCCAGCCAGTTATCAAATTCCCGGATGGAAACCGGATGTCCCTCCAGCATATCTCTGTACCACAGGTCAAAGAGTTCCTTCAGGGCATTTCCATAGTCTTCCGGTGTAAGAGACCAGGGTCTGCTGCCTCTTTCTTCCCCCAGAGGATCCAGACAGGGAATGTACTGATGGTAATAAAATCCCTGCTTCTTCAGGAAATTATAGATGGAACGGATCTTTCTTGCGCTCTGTTTTGTAAGGACGCAGAGAATATTCACATCCACTCCCTCTTTCTGAAGGAGACCGGCATTTTTCAGAACTTTTTTAAAAGTCTCTTTGCCTTTGGCGTCCTTTCTGTTACGGTCATGGATCTCCTGAATGCCGTCCATGGAGATTCCGGTAAGGAAATGATGCTTTTTCAAAAATTCCGCCCATTCTTCATCGATCAGCGTCCCATTGGTCTGTATACAAAAAGAAAGGCTGGTTTCCGGTTTTTTATATTTCTCTGTATATTCTATAAACTTCCGGAAAAAAGGCAGGCCTGCCAGAAAAGGTTCCCCTCCCTGAAAGCCAAAGGTGCAAGACCGCTCCGCCTCTTCCAGAGCTTTCTTTACTACGGCCTCTAAAGTCTCCAACGTCATAAGCCCGTAAGAGGGAATCTCTCTGTTTTTACATTCGTCTTCATAAAAGCAGTATGCACACCGGAGATTGCAGTTGGAAGAAGCCGGTTTGATCATCAACTGTAAATGCCTCATAAATCTTGTTCTCCTATAAAAGCCCTAATAACACCCCGGAAAGATTCACCCCAAAGTGACACAGAATGCCGGCAGCCAGAGTTCCTTTTCTTTTCACCAGATATCCCAATACCATTCCTGACAGAAAAGCATAGATCCCCTGTACCATATTTCCATGCATAGTACCGAAATAAAACGCCTGGAGGATATTTGCCGCCCAGAAAGGAAATTCCATTTCCAGGATTTTAAGGCTGAGTCCTCTGAAAATGAGTTCTTCTGTCACCGGCGCTAACACTATTGTATACAACAGAGGCAGAAAGGTGGGTTCTGTCATTCCCAGATTTTCCAAAACATAGGTATAATATCTCAGCCATTCCGGAAAGACCGCAAATACCAGACGCAGATACAATCCGGAAAGAAGCTGGAGAGCCAGGCCTGCTGCCGGTAAAAGGAAGAGCCAGAGAGGAGAAAGTCCGAAAAATCCTCCCTGTCTTGCCTTTTCCCTGGCCGGCAGTCTTCTGTACCATAAACCTGCAGGAATCAGCATCAGACTGTCCATAAGAATATTGATCAGGTAGGAAGGATTCTCTTCCCAAAATGTATAAAGGTCCTGGGGATTTCCTCCCAGAAAAGAAATTCCATTTCCCAGCCATGTGATCATATAGCCAAGACCCCATACTAACACAACCTGTATTGCCATCCACATCAATATGGGAAGAAGGCTGAGGGCGAAGGCTCCGGTCTGCCTTTTCATAGACCTGCCTCTTGATCCAGATCCCGGAAATGGAAAGATTTCTTTCCCGATGCATAATCGCCTACGATCTGCCCCTGACCGAAAAGTTTATATTTATAGGTCACCAGTCCTTCCAGGCCCACCGGCCCTCTGGCATGGATCTTTCCTGTACTGATCCCCACCTCAGCGCCGAAGCCGTAACGGAATCCGTCGGCAAATCTGGTAGAACAGTTCTGATAAACGCCTGCAGAATCCACCAGCTGCATAAATCTTAATGCATGCGCTTTATTTTCTGTGATAATACAGTCTGTATGGTGAGAACCGTATGTATTGATATGCGCTACTGCTTCCTCCAGATCTTCTACAATCTTTACAGAAAGGATCAGATCCAGGTACTCCCGGTGAAACTCCTCTTCTTCCATGATCTCGCAGGGAATAATTTCACTTACTTCTTTTGTTCCCCGAAGTTTTACTCCTGCTTCACTAAGGGCTTTTGCCGCCTCAGGAAGAAATTCTGCTGCCGCTTTCCGGTTTGCCAGAAGAGTTTCTACAGCATTGCATGCAGCGGTATACTGCGTCTTGGCATCTACGATAATCGGAAGTGCCTTTTCTATAGCATAGTCTTCATCTACATAAATGTGGCAGACACCGTCTGCATGGCCCATAACCGGGATTTTTGTATGATCCATAATATACCGGACAAACTGGTTGGACCCTCTGGGGATCAGCAGATCTACGCAGTCATCGCAGGCAAGAAGCTCATCGATCTCATTGTGGAGTTCCGCCTGAAGCATACAGCCCTTTGGAAGGCCACAGCCCATCACCGCCTCATGGATCAGGTTAAAAAGTACCTTATTGGTCCTGGCGGTTTCTTTTCCTCCCTTCAGCACTGCACAGTTGCCGCTTTTGATACAAAGAGAAGAAATCTGTACCAAAGCGTCAGGCCGTGCTTCAAAAATAATCCCGATAACGCCGATAGGACAGGTGACCCGGTACAGCTCCAGTCCCTGATCTAATTCTCTGGCCAGCTGTATCCGTGACAGAGGATCCGGCAGGCTGATCAGATCCTGGATTCCCTTGATCACATCGTCCAGCTTATGTTCGTCAAATTTCAGCCGTTTCATCACAGCCTGTCCCAGGCCTGTTTTTTCAGCCGCCTCTATATCTTCTTTATTTGCCTGAAAAATTTTTTTCTTATTCTCCAGCAGAGCTTTGGCAGCAGCCTCCAGCGCCTGGTTTCTGGTTTCCAAAGGCAATGCCGCCATAATGGGGCTGTCTTCCTTCATCTTCTTTACTTCTGTTCTGATATCCATATTTTCTGCCCTCTTTTCTTTCTCTCTTTTTACCATTCAATCTCTGAAATCGGCGTGGGATTTTCATTTAATGTAATGTCTGTAACCCTTCCGCTCTTAAAACGGATAATCCGGTCTGCCATAGGTGCCAGCGCCGAATTGTGGGTAATGATGATCACTGTCATATGTTCTTTCCGGCAGGTATCCTGGAGAAGCTTTAGGATCTGCTTTCCTGTATTGTAATCTAAGGCTCCCGTAGGCTCATCACATAATAACAATTTGGGGTTCTTGGCTATGGCTCTTGCAATGGCAACTCTCTGCTGCTCGCCTCCGGAAAGCTGGGCCGGGAAATTCTTCACCCGGTCTCCCAGCCCTACCTTTTTCAGCACATCTTCCGGGTTCAGATAATCCTTACAGATCTGCACTGCCAGCTCTACATTTTCCAAAGCAGTAAGGTTTGGGACCAGATTATAGAACTGGAACACAAATCCCACGTCATTTCTCCGGTACTTTACCAGTTCCTTTTCCGAAAATTTATTCAGATGCTTTCCGGCAACGATCACTTCCCCTTCTGTGGCCTGATCCATTCCGCCGAGAATATTAAGGGCTGTGGTCTTTCCTGCACCGGAAGCTCCCAGGATCACTGCCAATTCTCCTTCCTCTACGGAAAAGTTGGTGTCATCCAGGGCTTTGATCACTGCCTCGTTTTTCTTCCCGTAAAATTTCTTCACATGCTGAAACTCTATATACGCCATAGTCCTGCTCCTCTCTCCTGTATCTGTGCATACTATCTGCAGCCTCAGCTGCTCTCTCTTTCTTCTGTATCTGTCTTCACTTCCGGATCTGTAAAAATTATCCGGATCTTGGTTCCTTCTCCCAGACGACTCTCCAGACTGATCTTAGCATGATGGAGCGCAGCACCGTGCTTTACGATGGAAAGTCCCAGACCGGTTCCTCCGGTTTTTCTGGAATGACTCTTATCTACCCGGTAAAACCGTTCAAAAATCCTGTCCTGCTCCTCTCTTGCAATGCCAATTCCATTATCCTCCACAGTAAATACAGGACCTGTATCACCGGATTCCAGCCGGACCTTTACCCAGCCGCCTTCCCGGTTATATTTCACCGCATTATCCACCAGGTTATAAAACATTTCATATAGTACATGACGTACTCCCCGAATTTTTGCCGGACAGCCCTCTGTCCGGACAGAAATATTTTTTTTGCCTGCCGGAAGGGCCAGATTCCTGGAGACATCCCGGACCAGTTCATACAGATCTACCGTTTCCAGAGGCAGCACGCCGTTTTTCTCATCCAGTTTAGACAGTTCAATAATGTCCTGGACCAGACTGGTGAGCCTGGCTGCTTCATCATAGATTCTGGCTGCAAATTCCGGCACATCCTCCTGGCGGACCATGCCGTTTTTCATGATCTCCGCATAGCCGGAGATGGACATGAGAGGCGTTTTCAGTTCATGGGATACATTGGCGGAAAATTCTTCTCTTACCCTCTCCGCCTGTTTTAATTCTTCCACATGGCTGGCGATCTGCCGGTTCTGCTGGTCTACTCGCTTCAGAAGGGGCCGCAGCTCTTCATAGACTACATTTTTCAAAGGATTTTCCAGATCCAGACTGTTAATAGGCTGGATAAGCTTTTTGGTCTGGTGCTTCATGTAAAGAAATCCCACGATCAGGATCAGTACCATCATCAGACCCAGAAGAGGAAAACAGGAAAGCATAGTACAAAAAATACTATCCACGGTTTTTCCCACCCGGAGGATATCGCCATTTTCCAGCTCTACTGCATAGTAAAACGTCTGCTGGGACAATATCCTGGAAAATTTCAGAGACTGACCGGTACCCTTCTCCCCGGCCTCCTGAAATTCTTCCATCTCTTCATATTTTTCCTCAGTATTATCTGGATTTGAATCGTAGACCAGCCTCCCCCGGGAATCTATCACCGTGATACGGCTGGTTGTCAACTGGCCCAGATCCTGTGCCAGATACTCTTCCCCTACATTTTCCAGTGTATACCGGATATATTCTGCCTCTTTCATTACGTCTGCCTCCATGTCCCCTCTGTATTTATAATAAAGGACCAGGCTGGATGAGAGGTAGGTAAGAAGTACAGATAAAATCACCAGCACAGTCACATGAGTCATGATCTTCTGTCTCATATTTCTTCTCCTATACGGTAACCTACGCCCCGGACAGTTTCAATCATGGCACCTGCCTCTCCCAGCTTCTGCCTGAGGGTACGGATATGGACATCCACCGTTCTGGTTTCCCCGTAGATCTCATATCCCCAGATCTTTTCCAGGATCTTTTCCCTGCTGAGAACCGTTCCATGGTTTTCCAGCAGGTACCGCAGCAGTTCAAATTCTTTCAGGGTGAGATCTACACTTCTCCCATTCTCCCAGACTTTTCGGCTTTTCATGTCTACAGTCAGACCTTTGTAATGATACTCTTTGGGCTGTTCCTGCTTTTTGGTCCTGCGCAGCACTGCCTTGACTCTGGCCAGAAACTCCATCATACCGAAAGGTTTGGTGATAAAATCATCTGCCCCCCCTTCCAGTCCCCGGACCTTGTCATACTCCGCCTCTTTGGCGGTGACCATGATTACAGGGATGTCCTGGGTATCCGGCCTTCCTTTCAGATATTCCAGAACTGCATATCCGTCTTCTCCCGGAAGCATAATATCCAGCAATATCAAATCCGGCATTTCCTCTTTTAAAGCCTTTTTCAGTTCTTTGCCATTGGCCACTCCTTTTGCCTCATAACCGCTGCTGCCCAGAGTATATACCAGAAGCTCCCTGATATTTCTTTCGTCTTCCACACAGTAAATCATTTCTTCACCTCAGCTACAGTTCTTCCCTGTTCAGCCAGGGAATCCGCTCTCTATTCTGTATTTACGCTAAAAGCTCCGGATAGCGTCTGCCTCATCATCTGTGGTATCTTCTATTTTTTTGATCTGTATATAATAACCTGCATTGTCATTTATCTTCACATAGACCCTGTCTCCCTCATGATGTCCCAGGATAGCCTTTCCCAGAGGAGATTCTATACTGATCTTGTTATCCAGGGAATTTCCTCTGATGGAGGTCACCAGTTTATACCTTTCTGTCTCATCATCATCTTCAAAATAAACTTCCACAAAGTTGTTCATACCTGCCTCTCCTGTTTTGGAGGTGTCAGAAACAATCGTGGCGGTTTTCAGCATTCTCTCCAGATAACGGATCCTGCTCTCGTTTTTATTCTTATCCCGCTTGGCTGCATAATACTCAAAGTTCTCACTAAGATCACCCTGGGCTCTGGCTTCTTTTACAGCCTCGATGGCCTCTTTCCTTACCACCAGTTTCCGGTAGTCAATCTCCTCCTGGATCTTTTTCACATCGCTTTGGGTCAATCGCTCTCCCATAACAAACTTCCTTTCTGTCAATACTCCATTTGTCAGAGCAGATATTATCATCTGTTCTTACAGTATAATCCATTCTAAGAGGATTTGTCTATCTTGATTTGTTTCCCGGTATGCCAAGCCTACTGTGACGTACATCACAGACACCTGATCTTTTCTGTGCTATACTAAAACCAGGAATCTATTTCCATAAGGAGGAAGTCATGGAAACTATATCTGCCGACCAGTTAAAGGCCCTGAAATTTTTTCACCGTCTGCCCCTGGAGCTTGTCCAGACTCTTTTAAATGCCGGACATATCCAGAATATACCGAAAAAAAACCTGCTTTTTTCCAGCGGTGAAAATATCCAAAATGTACTCCTTCTCCTGTCGGGGGAAGTATCTGTCTACAACATCACCAAACACGGACAGCGGAAGATCCTGTTTTTTCTGGGGAAAGGCCATCTTCTGAACCATGATATAAACAGTTCCCGTTCCCTGTCTCTTTCCTGTGAATCTATCACGCCGGTCCTGGTACTGAAAATTCCCAAAAAGAGCTTTCTGGGCTTTATGAAGGAAAGCTTCCCTCTCACCCAGGCGGTACTGGATGAATATGAGCGGTATCTCTGGCGTCTAGCCCATCAGCTGAAAAATACTTCCGGCAGCATGGTCACAGAACGGAAGATTGCGGCAAAGCTTTGGAAATTAGGCAGAGATTTTGGAGAACGGCGGGAGGAGGGAGTCTATATCAGTCTGCCCTTTACCATGACTTTAATGGCGGACTTTGTAGGCGTACCCAGGGAGAATGTTTCCAGAGCCTGCAAAAGCCTGGCGGCCAGAGGGCTGCTGTGCTACCGTGACCGCCACTTTATCCTTCCCAACCCTGACGGCCTGGCCGAATTTTATAAAATGTAAAGGAGTGTGTTTATGGGAAATCTCTGGAATAAGGAAGCCCTTTCCCGGCTTCTGGAAAATCTGAAAAAAGACTATGATGTATTTGCTCCCAGGCTTTATGCCGGCACCGGATGTTATTCTGACACAGATATCGTCCGCTACGGTATCATTGAGTCCTTTGATGAAATTGTCTGGGATGAAAAATCCGATTACAGCTTTAAGGAAGCATTGCTGCCCATTTCTGATACCATTATGTATTTTACAGAAAACAGTGTAAAAATCCCCGAAGAGAAGAGAAAACGGCTGATCTTCCTAAGAGCCTGTGATCTGAATGCTTTAAAGCGCCTGGATGAGATCTATCTTCACAACGGACCGGAAGATTTTTATTACAAAAATATCCGGGAAAACGCCAAATTTATCTTAATGGGCTGCAGTCAGTCTTTTAAATCCTGCTTCTGCGTCTCCATGGGAACCAATCAGGCTGAAAACTATGACGGCTATGCCCATCCTGCCAAAGAAGGTCTTTACCTGGAACTGAAAGATGAAGTTCTTTCTTCCTATGCAGAAGAGATCTCTGTTCCCCGGGACAGCCAGGAAATCCAGTATGTAAAAGAAAATGAAGAAGCTGTCCCGATCCCGGAAACCCTTCCGGAAGATATTGCGTCCCATGAAATCTGGAAAGAATACAGCGGCAGATGTATCGGTTGCGGACGGTGCAACTTTGTCTGTCCTACCTGCACCTG
>ERZ1090861.1628-NODE-1628-length-11112-cov-8.344488_pt1 | contig 11112 bp, 9 predicted proteins | sample MGYA00478482_ERZ1090861 | MGnify/ENA primary metagenome ERZ1090861 (study PRJEB33644, sample SAMEA5815744) | chicken gut metagenome | biome: Chicken; feature: Gastrointestinal Tract; material: Caecum | place: Ireland | collected 2019-01-01 | study: A study of the... | reverse complement strand
AAGCTTTGGATAAAATAGAATATTTTAGACAATTAATTAAAAATAAATATAAAGCCTATCTGAATGAAAAACAATTAGATGAAATGGCCAAACAATTAAGTCAATTAAAGAAGAGTGCGGAACAGAAGCTTTTATTACTCGAAGCCAAAGCTTTTGAAAGATATAAAAATGAAATAGAGAATAGGAGAAGTAAATAATGGAAAAAGAGACATTTACCGAAATATTATTTAATCAGGATACTTATTATGAAAATGGTATTACCAATAAAGTACTGGAAAGCTTTTTAGAAAAAATGCATTATCAAAGAATTTGTCATACTCCAGTGAGTCTAGGCTATCATGTTCAAGCAGACTATGCATCAAAACAGGAAGAAATAACGGCTACAGCAGATATTTTAAAGAAAAAAGATAGTAGTATTGAAGCTCTCTTAAAAAAAGAAAAAAAGAGTTCTGCTCCCTGTTTGGAACAATTAACTCTTACTTTAGGAGAAAAACAACAACTAAAATGGAAACAAGTGGAGTGGCAAGAACAAGAAGAAATGTATCGTTTTAGTTTTCTAGAAGCGGAAAGTAGGGATGATCTACACTACGACCGCTATTATTACAGCTCTTTTGTTTATTCCAAGAATCAATTAGGAAAGTTAGCACAGGAACAAGATCTTTCGTATCTTTTAGAAAATATGGATGCCATATTAAATGCCCATCCTCACCCCCTAAAAGAAGAACTACTTTATTTAACCGAAGAAAAAGAGCAACAATTAGTTTATAGCAGTGGAGATTTCTTAAGTAGTATGGCGATAGAAAAAATGACTCCAATGAATAGAGAAGCTTTATCGAAAACATTACAGAAGAAAAAAAGTTATCAAAATAGATAGCTTTTTTCTCTTAATAAAAAAGAACAAAACAATTGACTTGAAAAAGCCCTAGAAATTGATTAAAATAAACAACAGAAAAGAAAGAGGGAGAAAAATGCCAAAAATAAAATATACCTTAGAAAAGAAAGAAAAAGATACCAAAGCAAGACTAGGAAAATTAAAAACGAACTATGGAACTTTTGATACGCCGATGTTTATGCCCGTGGGAACGAAAGCGACAGTAAAAGGAGTTAGTCCCGAAGAGTTAAAAGAAGCTCACAGTGGTATTGTCTTAGCGAACACTTACCATTTATGGCTTCGTCCTGGAGAAGATTTAATCGCCAAAGCGGGAGGACTTCACAAATTTATGAATTATGATGGTCCCATTCTAACCGATAGTGGTGGTTTTCAAGTCTTTTCTCTTGCTAAAAATAAGGACAAGGACATTGTCGAAGAAGGGGTTCATTTTAAAAGCCATTTGGATGGTTCTTCTCTTTTTTTGACTCCAGAACTTTCGATAGAAATTCAAAATAAATTAGATAGTGACATTGCGATGAGTTTTGATGAATGTCCTCCTTATCCCGTTAGTTATGATTATATGAAAAAATCAGTGGATCGTACCCTTCGATGGGCCAAAAGAGGCAAGGAAGTTCATAACAACCCCAATCAAGCTTTATTTGGCATTGTCCAAGGAGGAGAATTTCAGGATTTAAGAGAATACAGTTGCAAAGAGACCGTAAAAATGGATTTTGATGGTTATAGCATTGGAGGAACCAGTGTCGGAGAAAGCAAACCAGTAATGTATAAAATGATTGAAGATGGCGTTCGTTATTTACCAGAAGATAAAGTTCGTTACTTAATGGGAGTAGGGGATCCCATTGATATCATCGAAGGTGTGATTCGGGGAATCGATATTTTTGACTGTGTCTTACCAACCAGAATTGCTCGCCATGGTCAAGCGTTTACGCGCCAAGGAAAAATCACTTTAAAAAATGCCAAATTCAAAGAAGATTTTACTCCCTTAGAAGAAGGTTGTGATTGTTATGCCTGCAAGCACTATACCAAAGCTTATATTCGTCATTTGATTTTAGCCGATGAAATGTTTGGAGGACGTCTTTTATCCATTCATAATATTCGCTTTTTAACTCGTTTGACCGAAGACTTAAGACAGGCGATCAAAGAAGATAAACTATTAGAAAATCGCGAAAACTTTTTAAAGGAGTATCAAGGGGAAAAGGAAAAGATAAGCAGATAATCAGTGTTCCGAAAGATTTACAGTTGAAAAAAAGAGAAGGTATGAGGTATAATAAATGATAAGATAGAGAATAGAGCGTATGAAAGGATTAGGGTAAAATAATTCGTCACTCTACACACAATGAGGAGGAAGTATATGAGAGAAGATAACCAGAAGTTAACCGAGGGGGCCATTAAAAACAAGTAAGGATAATAGTAATGCTAAATTTAAGTTAATCATAATAACCATTAATTTAGTGATATTATTAGCAATAGTTATTTTGGTACAGCAGTCCTATGCTTATCTTTTTAGTACTTTGCAAGGAGAAAGGACGTTTAGTTTAAAAGTAAAAGGATTTACCTTAAAATTAGATGAATCTTCTACCAGTGAAGATATAACTCTGGAAAATAGTGCGCCTATGAGCGATGAAGAAGGAAAACAGACCCAACCTTATACTTTTTCTGTGATCAATGAGGATAGCAGTTCTTGTGGCTATATCTTATATTTAGATGATGTTCCTATTGATGATGAAATCAATCGAATGGATGATACGAAGGTGATGTATCAACTAATCGTCGATGGAGAAGAAACGGTAGGGAGAGTATCTGATTTTGGGGTAAATCCTTTTCGAGTCGTAGCTAGCAAAATTATTAATGGTGATACCACCCATCAATATAGTCTACGATTTTGGATACAAGAAGGCGCAGATATCAGCTCCAATCAAATTTTCTCGGTAAAACTACGGGTGATCGCTACTAGTACAGATGCCATCGAAGAAGGAAAGATCGCCTTTGGAGATACAGTAGTGACGACGGAAAATGGAATGACCCAAATGAGTAGTGAAGAATTACAAGCCTATGTAGATAAAGCCTTAAACAAAGTAATATTAGATCGATATCCAGTCGGAAGTATTTATATCTCGACGTCGGATAGTAATCCTGGAGAATTGTTTGGAGGGACCTGGGAAAGATATGCAGAAGGGAAGACTTTAGTAGGAGTCGATGAATCTGATAGTGATTATCAGACGGTAGAACAAACAGGCGGAAGTAAAAATGCAACGTTAGTAACCAATAACTTACCGGCTCATAGTCATACATTTACCCCATCTGGTTCGGTTAGTAGTGCCTTTACTGGAACAGCAGTAACCACCGCGAGTGGTGGAGCTCATACGCACAGGACAACCTCTCGAACATTGACGAATCCTATTACGGTTAGCAGCTCTACGATTCGCTGGGGTTCCTATGGCGTTTATGAGCCAAATAGAAGCAATGTAAGTGGCTCAGGAGGATTTTATTCTAGTAGTGGTAATATTGGTGGTACATGGGAAAATGTTAGTATTACTATTCCAGCGCTTTCTATCGCTTCCTCAGGCTCCCATACCCATAGCGTCACTGCAGCAGGTACAGTAAAAAGTACTTTTTCTGGGAAAAGTGGTACGACTTCTACGGTTGGCCAAGGGGAAGAGTTTAGTACCATGGATCCCTATATAACAGTATACATGTGGGAAAGAGTCGCTTAATGTCAAATGTCCTTGCGAGTGCTTCTTTTTTGTAGTAAAATAACGGTAAGGAGAGAAAAGGAAATGGAAGAAGAAATAAAAGAAATAGAAAATAAAATGCAAGGAGCCATTGCTGCTTTAGAAAAGCGCTTTGCAACTGTTAGAGCGGGAAGAGCAAACCCGTCTAGTCTAGATGGAGTTATGGTAGAGTACTATGGTACGCCAACTCCTCTAAAACAATTAGGAACCATCTCGGTGCCAGAAGGAAACCAACTTTTGATCAAACCATTCGATCGTAGTTGCTTAAAAGATATGGAAAAAGCCATTCTTGCGGCCAACTTAGGTTATAATCCTAGTAATGACGGAGAAACCATCCGTATCGTTATTCCGGCCTTAACCGAAGAACGTCGTCAAGAATTAACCAAACAAGTCAAAGCGATGGGCGAAGATGCCAAAGTAGCAATTCGTAATATTCGAAGAGAGGCCAACGAAAAAATCGAAAAAGAAGAATTGCCAGAAGATGAAGAAAAGCATTTTATGAATGAAGTACAAGACTTAGTAAATCAATACAATAAAAAAATTGATGAGATGTACAAAGAAAAAGAAAAAGAACTTATGACAGTTTAACCTTGAAACAAGAAGAAAAAAAGATTATAATAAATAGAAAGCCAAGAAGAAGGAGTAGTAGATAAGGCGTTATCACTAAGAGACATTGTGGTTGGTGCGAACAATGGATAAACCTTATACGAATTCACCTTCCGAGTCTTAAAACAAAACTTTAAGCGTGACTCGCGTTAAGAGAAGGAGAATAGTAGCAGCTATAAAATAAGGTGGTACCACGGGGAAACTCGTCCTTATATTATAGTTGCTTTTTTATAAGGAGGAACCATGGAACAAATTGAGAAAATAAGAAAACAATTAGAACAAGACAAAGAAAAAGTAACCGATTTAAAATCACTAAATGATCAAAGAGTAGCTTATCTTGGAAAAAAGGGTTATATTACAGAACTAAATGCGTTGATCAAAGAAGTGGAAGACAAAAAGACTTTTGGAATGGAAGTAAATGCCTTACGAAAAGAATTTGAAACTTTCTATGAAGAGAAAAAACAAGCCTTAGAACAGCTTGCTTTAGAAGAAAAACTAGTGAAAGAAGCGATTGACATTACTTTGCCAAGCAAGAAGATAAAACGAGGCAGTAAACATCCTATGACCAGAATCACCGAAGAATTTGAAGACCTTTTCGTTTCAATGGGGTATACCGTCTTTGAAGGAAGAGAAATTGAAAGTGATGAAGTCTGCTTCCAAAAATTAAATCTTCCAAAAGGTCATCCTGCAAGAGATGCGCAAGATACCTTTTATTTAAAAGAGGAATACGAGAATTATTTATTAAGAACCCAAACTTCAACCGCCCAAGTAAGAGCGATGGAAGCAAATCAAGAAAAAGGACCACTTCGCATTGTCTGTCCAGGTAAAGTGTATCGTCGGGATGAAGACGCAACCCATTCTCATCAATTCATGCAGATCGAAGGACTTGTCATTGATGAAAATGTTTCCATGGCTGACTTAAAAGGAACTCTAGAATTATTCTGTAAAAAAGTATTAGGAGAAAAAACCAAAGTTCGTTTTCGTCCTAGTTATTTCCCATTTACAGAACCTAGTGTGGAAGTGGATGTTTCTTGCTTTAAATGTGGAGGCAAAGGTTGCTCGTTATGTAAACAAACCGGTTGGATCGAAGTCTTAGGAGCTGGTATGGTCCATCCTAACGTTTTAGAAATGTCTGGTTATGATAGCAAGAAATACCAAGGTTTTGCCTTTGGAACAGGACTTGATCGTTTTGCCATGTTCAAATATGGCATTCCAGATATCCGCACCATTTATGGAAACGACTTACGTTTTATTGAACAATTTGATCGATTGGAGGATACAAAATGAAACTTAGTAGAAATTTTGTCAAAGATTATATTGATTTAGATGACGCATTATCGATCAAGGACATTGCCGAAGCCATGACGGGAGTAGGGAATGAATACGATAGTGCGGGCGCACTGATTCCTTGTACGAAACTAATCACCGGAGAAGTGCTAGACTGTTACGATCATCCGGATTCCGATCACTTACATGTTTGTAAAGTAGACATTGGCAAAGAAGTCTTAGAAATCGTCTGTGGAGCACCGAATGTTCGGAAAGGCTTAAAAGTCATTGTCGCAGAAGTGGGGGCTCATCTTCCTGGGGGAGAAATAAAAGCCGGAAAAATCCGTGGTGTTGTTTCAAATGGTATGCTTTGCTCCAAAGCAGAACTAGGACTGGATCATAAATTCTTAGAAGCCAAAGATAAAGATGGAATTCATGAACTACCACCCGATACGAAGGTAGGGATCGATCCTATCGCGGTATTAGGTCTTGATGATGAAGTCATTGACTTTGAACTAACCGCGAATCGAGGCGATTTACTAAGTATTTTAGGAATGGCTTATGAACTAGGCGCGATTTATCATAAAAAAGTAAAAGAGATGGATTGCACTTATCAATCAGTGCAAGAAAACATAACGGACCAATTTACATTAAAGATCGAAACAAAAGATTGTCCTTTGTTCTTAGCTAAAAAAGTAGTCGGAGTCACGATCAAAGAAAGTCCTGATTTTATCAAAAATCGTTTGATCGCCAGTGGAATTCGTCCGATTAATAACGTCGTTGATATTTCTAACTACGTTATGCTAGAAACCGGTCAACCGCTTCATTTCTATGATGCTGATCGCCTTGGCGACACCTTAATTGTTCGTAATGCTCAAAACGAAGAAAAACTAACCACCCTCGATGGAATCGAAAGAACCTTAACGGAAGATGACATTGTCATTGCCAATAAAAAGGGGAGTGTTGGATTAGCTGGAGTGATGGGAGGACTATCCACCGAAGTAGAAGCAGATACCAAAAATATCTTAATCGAAGCGGCTATCTTTGATAATGTAAAAATTCGTAAAACTTCGAAAAAAATTCTTCGGAGTGAAGCGAGCAATCGCTTTGAAAAAGGTATCGATCCCAAACGCACTTATATGGCGATCGAAAGAAGTTGCCATCTCTTAGAAAAATATGCCGATGCCACGATTCTATCTGGTAGAGTAACCTACGATCAAATCAAAGCCGAAGATACGGTGATTGCCATGACCCAAGAAAAGCTCGAGAAAGTGCTTGGTATTTCCATTGCCGAAGAAACAATTATTTCCATCTTAGAAGACCTAGGCTTTACCGTAACAAAGCAAGAAGAAAAATTATTGGTAACGGTTCCTACAAGACGCCTTGACATTCATATCGAAGAAGACTTAATCGAAGAAGTTGGACGGATGTATGGTATGGATAAGATTGAAGGGAAACTTCCTACTTTAAAAGTAACGGTGGGTACTTACAATAAAACAAGACGAGAAATCAAAAATAAATTAGTTGGACTAGGATTAAATGAAGTATTCAGCTATACTCTTATTTCCAAAGAACAAGCAAGACAATTTACAACCGATGACTTTACCCCTATCGAAATAGCGGACCCTATGAGTGAAGAAAGAACCACTCTTCGTTATAGCTTATTACCATCGTTAAAAGCAATCTATGACTATAACAAAGCTCGTAACAGAAAAGACATTGCTATCTTTGAATTGGGAAAAGGTTTCTTTGCCGAAAATGGTTATCAAGAACAAGAAAAGCTAGCGGCTCTTTTAAGCGGGGATTACTACCTAGGAATAGAGAAACAGAAATTTGATTTCTATATGATGAAAGGAATGGTAGAAGAACTTCTTGACTATCTTGGTTATCAAGACCGCTATCGTTTTGTAACCGATCAAAATATGCCAAAAGAATTTCATCCTTACCAAACAGCAAAAATCATATTGCAAGGAAAAACAGTAGGAATCATGGGAAAATTACATCCTAATATCGCCAAAGAAGATGTTTTTGCCTTCGAATTAAATCTAGATAATATCTTACAAAATAGAGGAAGTCGCATGACTTATAAAGAAATTCCTAAATATCCAAGCATGGAAAAAGATGTGGCCTTCTTAGTAGCGAAAGACCTTCCTGCCGAAGAGATCATAACGACCATAAAGAAAGCCGGAGGAAAACTTCTTCAAAAAATTGAAATCTTCGACCTTTATATGGGTGAAAAAATAGGCAAAGAGGAAAAATCGTTGGCCTTTAATTTAACCTTCGCCGACCCTAAACGCACTTTAACCGAAGAAGAAGTCATGGAAATTTTCCATAAAATAATAAACGAAGTAGAAACAAAACATAAAGCAAAAGTGAGAGACAAATAAAAAAGCCGAAATGGCTTTTTTTCTTATAAATACTGATTTCTCAACTCTAAAACGAGAGAAACAAACTTCTGATAGATCTCTTCTCGAAGATTTCCCTTTAAAAGTAACAGCTTATTATCATTCCGATGTAAAATATCTTTATAATTTTCTTTTAAAAAGTTTGTAATGGCAATCGCCTCATCCTCCGTTGGATAAATTCCTTTATTTTCTAAAAATCCCATCGTTAAATGATAATTTAAATTCTGAATATTTGATGAAATAAACCGTTCGATCATTTTTTTCTCCTCTCTATTAAAATATATGAAATAATCTTTCAAATATGTGATAAACTAATACTAAAGGAGCGAAAAAGATGACAAAGATAAAACAAAAAATCAAAAAAAGAACCATCAACCGGAAAGAAAAAAAGTACTTTGTAAATCAAGAAACCTATCGGAAAAGATTTCTTGTATTAGGTGTTTTTGTCGTCGCCCTTTTTGTTTTACTCGCCGGTCGCCTTTATCAAGTGATGTTACGCGATAATACCAAATACAAAGAAGAATTAACCTCTCTTGCCATTACGACGGTAGAAGGGGATAGTACTCCAAGAGGGAGAATCTTAGATCGAAATGGGAAAGTGATTGTAGATAATAAAGCAGTAAAAATGATTTACTATGAGAAAGATAAAGATCGCACCACGGAAGAAGAAATAGAGTTAGCATATACCGTTTCAAGTCATTTATCTCTTGCTTATGATCATTTAACCGATGCTATGAAACGTACTTTCTTTGTGGCGAAAAATGAAGAGGCTGCAGAAGAAAAAATAAAAGAGGAAGAATGGCGGCAGTTAGAACAAAGAAAACTAACTTCAGAGGATATTGAAAATTTAAAATTAGAAAGAGTAACCGAAGAAGAATTAAACGCTTTTACCGAAGAAGATAAAAAAGCGGCTTACTTATATTATTTAATGAATCGTGGTTATAGCTATGATGAAAAAGAAATCAAAAGTGAAGATGTCACCGAAGAAGAGTACGCCTATATTGCTGAAAATAATGCTACCTTAGATGGTTTTAATACAAAATTAGGGTGGGAGAGAAGTTACCCTTATGGCGATGTGTTTCGCACGATATTAGGAAGTATTTCAGAAATTCCAAGTGAGGAAAAAGACGAATACATAAGAAAAGGATATGCCTTAAACGATATTGTAGGCGTCAGTTATTTAGAAAAGCAATACGAAGAATACTTAAAAGGAGAAAAAGCGGTTTATCAAGTAATCAATAGTCATGAATTAGAATTAGTAGAGGAAGGAAAAAGAGGAAATGATATTGTTTTAACCATCGATATTGAATTGCAAAAAGAGTTAGAACAAATTCTAGATGAAGAAATATTAGTAACCAAAGGACAACCGAATACTGAATATTATGATCGAAGTTATGCTGTTATTCAAGATCCCAATACGGGAGAAATTTTAGCCATGGCAGGAAGACAAGCAGTTCCCGATGGACAAGGTGGATACCGTATGGTAGATTGTACCACCGGGATTCTAACTTCTCCGATGACTTCGGGATCCGTCGTAAAGGGTGCTAGTATGCTAGTAGGTTATAATACTGGGGCCATCCAAATTGGAGAATATCAAGTCGATGAATGTGTAAAACTAAGAGGAGTCAAACAAAAATGTTCTTGGCAAACCTTAGGAAGGATTAATGATATTGACGCTCTTGCTTTATCAAGTAATGTATATCAATTTAAAACAGCCATCAAAGTAGCTGGTTATCAATATAGCTATGATATGCCCTTTAAAGTCGATAAAAGTGTATTTGATACCTATCGTAATACCTTCAAAGAATTTGGGTTAGGGGTAAAAACAGAAATTGATCTTCCGGTAGAATCGCTTGGATATACCAGTGATAATACAGCAGGAGGCTTACTACTTGACTTTGTTATGGGCCAATATGACACCTATACTCCCATTCAACTTTCTCAGTATATTAGCACTTTTGCCAATGGTGGGACAAGATATCAGCCTCATCTTCTAAAAGAAGTGCATGCTTCTAGTGAAACGGAAGAGTTAGGCGAGTTGATTTATACTTTTGAACCCAATGCTTTAAATAAAGTAAATGCCAAAGAAGAATATATTAACCGGGTCAAAGAAGGATTTCACGCCGTAACCACAGCTAGCTATGGTTTAGGAAGAGATTATATTGACGCTTCTCATGATCCAAGTGGTAAAACCGGAACTTCCCAAAGCTTTACCGATACCGATCAGGATGGTGTCATTGATACCCCAACGGTTTCGACGGCCTTTATTGGCTATGCGCCTTCGACTTCTCCTAAAATGTCTATTACTGTAACGAGTCCAAACTCTACTATTGAAAATCCTAACAATAGTTATGCAACCCTCGTAACTAGAAGAATAAGTAGAAGAGCCAGTGATGCATATTTTACTCGATATCCATAAAAAAATCTCCATTGGGAAATTTTTTAAATTGGACGACAACGATCTTGTCCTTTAAACGGATGCTTTTTATCAATATGATCCGGAAATAGAATTCCATTTAAATGATCAATTTCATGTTGAAAAGCAATGGCTAATTCTTCTCTTGCTCGAATACGAATTTTGTTCCCATCCATATCATAACCTTCGACCGTAACTCTCGCATAACGAGGAACAATTCCTTCGATGTCACGATTGATCGAAAGGCAACCTTCACCCATTTCTACATAGATCATTTCTTCGGAATTACTGATGATTTTAGGATTACAAATAACATATGTATCAAATTCTTCTTCTCCTACCTCATGAACAATCGTAAGATAACGTTTTGGAATTCCTAATTGAATGGCTGCCATTCCCATTCCTGGACGAAGATCGTATTTTTCGGCAAGCCGATCAATCTGACTATTGGTTAAATATTCAATCATGGATTGAATTTTCTCTCTGTCTTCTTTTGCCAGTGGAAAAGTAACTTCTTCACTTACTAAGCGTAATCGCTTATCCTTCTCATCTAAAATATCTTTGGTTCTTAACATACTACATACCCCATCTCTGTTGCTTATTTTATCACATAAGTTGGAAAATGAAAAGATCTTTCTTTTCTAGAAAAAAATTTTAAAAAGTACCAATTTTTAAAATTGGACTATAGTTCGTGGGTGAATATTTAAAATTCCTCTAGGGGAAATAAAATATTCACCTGTTTTTTTGTCTGAATTTAAAAAATTGGTCATTTGATCCTTCTTTCCTTTTCTGTTA
>ERZ1090861.1626-NODE-1626-length-11141-cov-4.452102_pt1 | contig 11141 bp, 13 predicted proteins | sample MGYA00478482_ERZ1090861 | MGnify/ENA primary metagenome ERZ1090861 (study PRJEB33644, sample SAMEA5815744) | chicken gut metagenome | biome: Chicken; feature: Gastrointestinal Tract; material: Caecum | place: Ireland | collected 2019-01-01 | study: A study of... | reverse complement strand
CCTATCTGGCCTCCTACCAGGCCAGCAACGCTATCTCCGCAGAAGTTGGAGGAAATATCAATACAGTTCCCCAGACAATCACCTTTGAAATCACCTACGATGTTTCTGGCGCAAATGCGGACGACATTATGCCAAGGCTTGAGGCATACTCCGAAGACCTGGTAGATTTGATTCGTAGCGTGATAGAAGAAGACCGGGTAAATGCTCGTCGAATGAGTTACGATTAAAGCCAATCTCATGCGTTGTATATTTTTGCGGGCCTGACGTTTACTAACCACTGTACCAGTAGCCAATGAACATCACCATATGCACTTGTGCAATTTTTAGATTGGAGAGACGTAATATGGAAAGCGGGTCTATACTCAATGAAATGGAGATCCAAGAGATAATTTCTATGTTGACGCCAAATGAAGTGCGTGATGCACAAGAGAAGCTAAAAACATTCTTGAAGGAATATTCGGTAATCGGGCTGGAGCGTACTGTCGTTTTGGCATATCTAATCGGAGAAAAAAGTGGCCTATATACCAACACAGATGTCTCGGCAGCAAACTTCGCAGAACGCCTTCGGCAGATATATCGCATGGGGAAGAAACATGGATTTACTGAAGCAACTATGCTGTTCAATGGGCAAAAGAAAAAATCTAAAAATGAAAGCAATTTGTAAAGATTGATTAGCAGCATCAGGTTATCTTCATAGGTTCATGTTTGCGGCATCATGAGAGTCTCAGCAAAAGACCGCTGAACAGGAGCCCCCTCACAGGATATGCATCCTGCGAGGGGGCTTTTTGTTTTTATTCCAAATTCGATTTCCGCGCCCGTCTGTCGCGTTTTGTGATGGGGCAGGTGTTTACTCGCGTCTGGTTGTTGACAGCCGTTGCAACTCGTTTCTTGCGGCGAGATGGGGCATTGCGGCTACGCACTTAAATATCCCACTTTGGAATACATCCAAGTTCAGAGCAAAACTGTTCGCATTTCTTGTTTGCCTTGGCAAAGTCGACAATGCTGGTAGAAGTGCTTAGTCATCTTTGCTACACACAAAGACCCCCTCTTCATCGGTGGTGAAGAGGGGGCGGATAAACGCTCTTGATAGTGACTTGCCCTAGCGATTCACCATAACGCGATTTACATTCCTGATTTCGATAGGTGCAAGGTTCTTGTAGTTTTGCAAAATAGAGTCATACAGGCTGCCGGTGTATCGAGGAGCTTCAATAGAAACCGCCGCAAAATAGCGCAATTTCGTGTCACCGAAACCATTGCGTGCAATAGCGTGGAGGGTAATGGCAGGGTTTAGTAAAGAAGTGCCGCGCATACGAACATATCGCCGTATCACTGTATCCCACTTCATGTCAACCGCTCTCAAATCGGTTTCATCCCAATATTTTTTGCTGGGATGACTCACAGGAAAATCTGCTTTCTGATATCCGGTGTTTAGCAACTCTCTTGCAACGGCGACGTGTTCCTCGTTCAGAAGATTTAATCTGCGAGTACCGACACCCTTCTTGTTGAACATAAAGACCATTTCGTGAGGGAAAAAGGTATCTTCGATGCAACTGTTTGTATATGCGTCAGGATCTCCGATGAATGGGTCGACAATCGTTGCTACTGTCCATGTAATTGTAACATTACCGCGGACATTGTTGATTTGGGGCGCAAAAACAGGGAGACGTACAGTCTGTGATGGGGCCAGGGTACCGGAGTAGAGGATAGTCACCTTTTTGTCGTCGCAATTCAAAACATCGTCTACCTCTTCTGCACAAAATCCATAACCTTGTTCTTCCTGCGCAAGATGACTGTCGATTTGCGCATTGTGAATCAGTAAAGTTCTCCCGATGTGAGGAGTAATGCTCTCACTTTTTGCCATTAATCGACCTATCTTATTCACGGCTAATGGCGAAGAGAAACTAGTTCCAATAGAGGCGGATAGTGTGTTTGGTGTTGCCCCTGCGATTATAAACGGCCTATCTAAGCTGCCCCCGAATTCCAGAAAATCAGGCTTTATTTTTGCGCCTTCTCTTCCTTCGCCGATGCAACTATAGTCTGCGCGAATTTTTCTGCCGTCAGGCGTAATAGAATAAGCGCCGACCCCAAGGCCATTAACCATATCGGCTGGGGCTTGAATTCGATTGCAAGGATAAGGCAAATCTCCATCGTTTCCTGCAGCGACAGAAAACAGAGGATTTATATCGTCGTCAGGAACATCGTAGGTCAGTCGATCTAATACATAAGTAAATCGACTGATGCTGTCATCGACGATGGCCCCAACTGGCCCAAAGGATATGTTATAGAGCTTTATGTCAGATCGAGCTAATACTGTATTCTCGATTGCGTCGATTGCCTCGTATAGCTCGAAATCGCTTCCATCCTGTAAAGGGAGAACACGAAAACTTTCGACAGAGACACAAGGGACGGGGAGGCGATCCGCCTTGGTTTTTCCCGCAAGATTTCCATGAAGTACAACTCCACATACACCGGTGCCGTGTGCCACTAGTTCAGGGTGAGCAGCAGCTGAAACACAATCGTGTTCAACTACATAGCCGTTTAATAACGGAATAGAGGGATTGCTTCCTCCATCAAAAACACCGACTGTGATACTGGACTTTTGGCGTGATGCTTCGATGGTGGGAGCTTCAACACCGGGATGATCACGTACAGGAGTAATGTTAATTTGGCCTAATGGATGGACTGCACGTAGGAAGTTGAGGCGTTTAATGTTCTCTATATTTTCGTGTGAACACGCGGCTGAAATAAATGTAAAGCCGTCCTTGTATTGCCGTACCTGGGTCTTTTCCGCAGGGATTTCACTCACACGGTAGAAAAGATCAATCATATCAGAGTTTTCGTCAGATAAAGGATGAAGTACAATCTCGACCGTGCCAGCTTCCCATTCATCGTCAAATCCCATCACTTTCTCGTCAGGAGAAAGCAAGTCTATTGAACGGATAGACCCAATCTGGTTTCGCCAACTTTTTACTGTGTCTTTTTTTCCTTCTTCCAGTGCGTTTTGAAGTGCAGCAATTCCGGCATTTGTTGTCTTCATAAAATAGAGTTTAGCTGATTGAGGCTTTCCTTGATCATCAACAAAACGATACTTTCTTCCGCCTACTAAGCTGACACCATCAGAAACTTGTGTAATTGACGATGGTACGTATGATTTCGCTTCAAACTTCGGCTCCATACGAACACATAAGATTTTCTCGTCTAAAAAGAACTCTTCCTGTGTTTCGATTTTTTCAGTGATATCCGAAATATTAGACAAAATCCGTTGCTTTGCGTCTTCGTATTCGTGAGGAATAGACTTATCTATTGGTCTGCTCTTTTTTACAATGGGTTCAACGTATAATTCTCCATGAGCAATAATGGGATGCTTTTCGCCTGGCATATTCTACACCTCCTATGTAGCTAGATAACGCGATACAGTTGCCAATGAGATTTGAGTAATCTGAGAGATGTCTCTTTGTGTTAAACCCGGGAACGAGGACTTTAGCATCTTGCATAGTTCGATTTTTTCCCCCCGGGCAGAGAAAGAGACAATTTTGAGCAGTTCTGTCAATGCTACAAGCTTAGGCGAAGTCTCGGGATTCATTATCATTTGCCGTTTGATATGTTCGCTCAGTTTGCATACATCTGCGGCATTAATATTTTTTGATTGCTTTGCAATGTAGGAAATAATTTCATCCCCAATGTTTGCATTCGCCTTGCCTAAATGACGCAATAGCAATTCTTTCCTGGCCCCTTCGTCCGGCATGGAGATAGCCAGTGTTCGATCAAATCGCCGCCAAATAGCTTTGTCTAATAATTCAGGATGATTGGTGGCTCCGATAATAACACAAGAGCTTGGACATGCTTCCAATTCCTTGAGAAGAACATTAACAAGTCGTTTTAGTTCGCCTAAATCGCCAGCATCGTCCCTTCTCTTGGCAATAGCATCAAGCTCATCCAAGAATAAGATAGAATTTTGCGACTTAGCATATTCAAATATGCTTCTAATATTTTGCCCAGAACGACCCAAGTAGCTTGAGATAGAAGATGCTAAATCCAAAGTAACCAGAGGTAGATTCAACCGATAGGACATCCATTTTGCGATATATGTCTTGCCTACGCCCGGCGGTCCATTTAATAGCAGGCTATTGGGCGGAACAATATCTTCCTGCATAAAGACAGCCAGCATCTCTCTTTCTCGAATAAAATCATCAAGCTGCGTACGAGTATACTCGTCTAAAACAGGGTCGAGGATCTCTACTGGTTCATCGACATTTACCAAAGAATAGCGGCTTTCCTTATCCACGGGTAACGGTTGCATATCTATTGAACGAGCTAGAGCACTTTCGTAGCCGGCAAAGGAAAGCGCCTTCGAAATTTCAGCGGAGATTTCAGGACGATCCTTTTTTATTTTTCTAGAAATCATAAGAGCAATTGATTCGGTGGTCTTATGATCGTATTCTAAGCTTGCGCGAATTAACTTCGGCAGAAGATCAAATACATCCATTGTCTCAACTCCATGTAAACATATTATAATGAAACGCATTTACATTTTAGCATTTCCAATGCATTCAGTCAATATCTGTTTCATAAATATATATAACTAAAAAATGAAACAAAAAGAACAAATGGCTTTGACCATGATATGTGCCTTGCTAGAAGACCTATGTTTTGACTTACCAATGATTTCTGATATTTTGTAGTCTGGATCTCTTCGTGTTAGACTTTTGTTGAAGCGGGCAAAGAAAAAGCCCGGACGAGTAAACGTCCGGGCTTCGGAGTCTGGCTTATTTTTTGGTATGTAAGGGTGATCCGATGCGGGTCTTCGTGCGCGGCTCTCTGTTCGGCTCTCTGACGATCAACTCGTCCAGTTCACAGCCAAGCGCTTCGCATATTAGGTCGATATGCTCCAGCTTCACCCGCTCCGCAAGTTCGTGGTACAGCTCATTGATGGTCGATGGGCGAATACCTGTTATCCGGGCGAGATCAGCCTGTGTCATCTTTTTTTCACCCAAAAGTGCTGAAAGCTTAATCCGAATCATTTTGTCCCCGAATAATTGCAGTCAGGACCTCAACAAAGTCCCCAAAGGTAACAGATTCCTGCAAGTCGATAGGAATGTCCTCAATCCAATTTGACGCAACTGCTGTTTTTATAGAGGCCTCGGCCCAGTGACCTGTGGCATCGATGTTGACCAAATCTATTTCCTTACGATCTGTGAAGCGAGCGAGTATTGTAATCATCTGAGCCTGCGTAAGGTTTTCGGATGGAGTAAACTGGCCGTCTCCGCATCCAAAAAATATGCCAGAATCAGCAAGAAAGTTTATGGCGCCCCTGTATGGACTATCTTCAATATCTGAAAAGAAGTCATGTTGCAGTTCTATTTCGGGGCTTCCACAAAGACCATATAAGAACCCAGCGGCGTTTTCTCGGGTAATCAGGGTATTGGCGGATATGTATTGCGGGAGAATTTTACAGAACTCTTCAAGGGAATCTACATCAATTTTGGCCGAGCCGCAGTGCAACAATATCGCAGGAACCGCATCCTCGCCATGTTGAGGAGTGGTAGATTCGGGAGGCTCGTGTTCTGGAGTGTTAGGATGCTGCGGTCTATTGATGTCAAAATCGGGGGACTCATGTACCTGGTCATTTGCATCTTCCGAAGGAATCATGTCATCCGCTTCTGGTGGAGTGGGAGTGTTTTCATTTTCAGATGGAACTTCTTCGTCATTTTCATCATCAACAGTCGGGGGCGGAGCCGGTTGTTCCGGAGAATCGACTATTGGTGCCTCATAACTCAGAGCAAATACAATACACACGAAGCCCTCTGGGGTGGTATTGGGGGTAATATACTTCTCTGTTACCGTTTCTGCGGAATATCGGGCTCCCTCTAAATCCATATACCATGCTACGGTGTTCCAATTTCCTTCATGAAGTTCCTGTTCATACATAGCGAGATAGTCCTGTGCAGAATCTGCGATGGAGAAACCAGGGCCAGCGCAAATATCTGCACCAGACAATCCGGATGTATTATGGAAAATTCGACTGCTTCCAACATACAAGTTCTGCCCGCTCCAAATGCCTCCTCCGCTTTGATTAGCAAAATTATTGGTAATAGAACAATCAGAAAGTTCGGCTCCGCCATTGGCGTAAATGCTGCCGCCATTTTGTCCGGCTTGAGAACCGCTCATTGTACAGCTAATAATCTGTGCGCGTTCGTCTGTATCTGAAAAAATATGACCGCCGTTTTGGGCGTATCCGCCGGAGAATTCAGAGGAAACGATTTGCAGGGTCCCTGCTGCATAAATAGCGCCTCCAAATTCTTCAGCGGAAGAATTTGTAAAGCTACTGTTGCGGATGATCAAGTTTCCCAAGGAATAGATGCATCCGCCGCTTTGAGAGGCAATTCCCGTGAAGAACTTGCAATCGTTGATATTTATATTGCTGAGGACATCAGCATAGATATGGCTTCCGTTAATCCCGCGACTTTCTTCAAATATACAATTCCGAAAAGTCGCGGTGCCGGCACTGATAGTACAAACGCTGTCTTCGGCAGAGTTGGATGCATTCCGAAAGCTCACTGTATCGAAATACGTGCTTCCGCCGTGTTGCTTTACAACGATCCCGGTGGTTGCATCCCCTGAGAAAATCAGGTTTCTGAAGTATGCACACTCTCCGTCTGGCATTGAATCTGAAATAGATATAATGGCTGGAGATTCAGGAAATCCGCAAAGAGTGACTGTTTTATCTAAGCTTCCAATCTCAGTACTTGTGTAGATATCAATGGTTCCAGAAAGATAAACAGTCCCTCCGTCTGGAGCCGCTTCAATAGCGGCGACAAGATCATCCAGACTTGAGATTACAGCTGCATGGCCGTCGTCCGTAGATGTACTTTCTAGGGCAGAAGCACCCAAGGAAAGCGAAAGAACTGCCAAAATTAAGATAATTAGTTTTCCGGCAATTTTTTTCATGATTAAGGCCCCTTTCTTATGTAAAAGTAGAACGCAGCTATAGAATACCTCGGTGATGCTCATGGGTACAGGCAAAGTGTGTGGGTAAATTATTGACGCCAGCGACGAATCGTAGAATCGTCTGCAGGGCACACGGAAAAGTCCCCACTCTGGACTTTGGAAATAACCTCTGCCGCATAGTGCCTGTAAGCGATTAAGCTGTCCGGCAATTCTGCGTGAACCCTGTTGCAGATGGGACAGCGAAGTCGGCGAATCAAGAAGACACGGGTATTGCCATCTTGACCGATGACCTTTCTTTTACGGTGGTCGTAGCCAGACATAACGGCACCACACTTAGGGCAGATGGCGACATCTTTGTTCCTAACTAAGTAAACATCCCTTCTCTCGTCATAAATTATGATGTAATGAGTTGCCACTATCATAAAAGATTCCCCTTTCGTGTACTAACCTGAGCATAGCGCACGAAAAGGGGACCAAAGCAGCCCACACACTTTGCCTTTCATTTGGCAGGCTGCGGAGTTATCTTGAAAGCAGGAATGATACGGATGAAATATATTCCAACGTGTAAAAAGAGGGGGGTTCTATGTCTGTTGAAGATTATATGTCAACCCGAGAAGCATCAGATCGCTGGGGAATGTCAATGCCTAGCGTACTTCGTTTATGCAACCTTGGGCGCGTTCCTGGTGCAGGGAAAGTCGGCCATGCTTGGATTATTCCAAAAACAGCAAGCAGACCAATGGACGAAAGAATTACAACCGGGAGGTGGATAGGCTATAAACGCCGATACAGGCAAAAATAATGTAGCTGTATTGAAAACAGCTACACTATTTTGTCAAAGCATTATAAATAACGTTACTTTGTCACACGGGGGTGAGCACAATGGAAAAGGAAAAATTGGATTTTCAGCTTTCAGACATTCCAGATTACGTGAGGGTGAATTTAGCAATAGCGTCACTGGATTTGGTTCAACAAATCTTAAGGCAACCAGGTGGGCGTGAAATGCTGGATAGGGAAACAAGGCGTAGGAAATTAGAGAAAGGCAAAGATAAAAAATTCGATAGGACGTTCGCAGAGACATCCGAGATGGAGGCCATCCAGAGATAGAGAAATGCCTTTAGGACCCGGGGCGGGCCCCCACGACCGGGGAAGCCCCGCATAGGGCCTCTGAGGGTGTTGCAACAGGGAAGGGGAGCGGTTATCGCCGCTCCCCTTTGCGTGCCCTATATCAAATTTCCCCTTTTGCAGCCTTATAGCCAATGGCGCGACCGTAGTTGATAGCTAGGATGAACGCTTCAAACAGATCCCGCTTGGAGAGGGTTTCGAGGGCGTAGAGGTCAGCCGGTGTAGCGTACTCCTCGCCCGCTTTCACGTCGGCCGCAAATTTGCGCATCCCGGTCAGCCGGGCAGAGCGTTTCCGGAGTTCCTCTCTTGCACGGATGAGCTGAACCTGGATGCCCCGGCCCGCCGTTTTTGCCTCCGGCCTCGTGGGCAGCTCGGCCGTCCTGGTGCGCTGTTGTCTGGCCGTGTCCCAGGCCTGCCGCCCTAGTACGTCCTGCAGGTTCCGACAGGCCCACCGATAGGCGGCATAAGTAACGGGCTGGCCGCGCTCTAGGGTGGGGAGCACATCTTTGGAGTGAATGCGATAGAAAAAGCAGTCCATCCCCTCTGTCTGCTCCACTAGTTCCTTCAGCCGGCGAAGGCGGGCCTTGCCCTTGTTCGTGGATGGGTCAACCAGGGACAGCTCGGGGGAGGCGAGGTACTCGGGCTTGCACCCAAAGTCCCGCGCCAGCCGATGCAGCTCTTGGGCATCCAACTCCCCGTTGTCTACCATGACCGCTGCCATGATGGGCTGAGAAACCTCCGCACAGCGCGCGATATGGTCCAGCCACCGGCCGGAGCCGTCCAGCTCGGCCAGAATGTTGGGGTACCGGGAGGCGGTCGACAGAGGACACGTGGGCCAGTCCTCTCCACGCTCAGTCTGGTGACGGCGACACTGACGGGCCGCGATCTCCTGGTAAATGGCTTCTGGGGACTGTGCGGGGGCCCGGCTCGCCAAACAGATAGGGGCGGGGACTGTGACTGCTGATGCGGTGTTGCGATAGCTCATAACTGCTCCTCCTTCACGCCACGACGCCGGCGGCGACTTCCCGAAGCGCGTCGGCAGTATGGATACCAAACAGGATAGCGGCCTGCTCATGGGCGCCGATACAGTTGGTGATGGCGTCCTCCAGCGCGGCCAGCATTTCTTCCGGCAGATACTCTGAGACAGTACACATGACTCTCTCTAGTTGGGCGGCATTCTTGACAATCTCTGGATTGTTCAGCTGTTCCCGGCCCCACGCCTGGGAACAGACGATCCCGGTAAGGATGTCCTCTACGATAGCCATTTTCGTTTCGTGGCTCATTACAATTCCTCCTTGATTTCGGGGAGGAGGTCGTGGTACAATGACCTTGACCTCCTCCTTTGAGGTGGGCAGGGGCCTCTTGTATCTCGCTTTGGTCGGTGCTGATGCAAGGGGCTTTCCTCATGCCAAGACAAAGCGGCGGGTGGCGGTCTGCTTCATGAAGCGGGCGGCGATTTCCGGCAGCTCCTTCTTCAGTGCAGAGCTGTCGAGCCAGGTGCTGGTGACGGGCCTCCAGGTCACCTTCCAGTCGGCGCCGGCCGGGGTGTCCACGCCCTGGGCGTCCATCTGGCTCTTGATGCTGTCCTGGACAGCCTCAATCTCGGCGGCAAGCTCGTCAGCCATCCAGCGCAGCTCCCGCAGCTCCTTCACCTTCGCGTTGATTTCGGTTGTGCTCATTGTATGTGCTCCTTTCCAGTCTGCTTTGAGGGGGAGGCTCCGGCGGCGGGAGGCGTTACGGCTTAGCGTTCTTCTCAGTGCGTCCCAATCTCCCGTATCCTGTTCCGCTCTTGCGTGGTGGTCTTGATGCGATCTTCCACCTTCGCCGGGGGGCCTCGGCCCTTCGCTTGCGCCTCGTTCTGGTAGTATAATAGCATATGGTTAACCATAGTTCAAGTGTAGATTTGAACAAAGTTAACCATATAAATTTGGCTAAAATATATATGGTTAACCGTCTGACAAAGTGATATACTAAGTGTGCAAGAAAGGAGGGCTTCAGATGGCTCCCAGTGAAGCACAAAAAAGGGCATCAAACAAATACAACCTTGAGCATATGTCAACGCTCGGATGCAAGGTAAGGAAAGCCCAGGCCGTGGCGTTTAAGGCATATTGCCAAAACCAAGGTAGCACCTCTAACACCGTCCTAAAGGACTTCGTGCTGGGGTGCATCGGGGAGCAGGAAACGCTTTCCCAGGCCGGCGAAAGCGCCCCGGGTGTTCCGCTGTCCCCGGAGGCCGTGAAGGCGGCCCAGGAGGCGGCTGAGAGTACCGGCGAAACCGTCCCTCAGTTTATCGGGCGGGCGGTACAGACGCAGGCGCAACGGGACAAGGCATCTCTGTCGCTGGGTATCAACCCGGCCACAGGAGGGAAAATAGGGGAGGAGTGATTTGTATGCCGTTACCAAAAGAAGACCGCTATACCCTGGCGGATGCGCTGACCTGGGATGAGCAGGACCACATTGAGCTGATCGACGGCGCGCCGGTGATGATGGCCCCGCCGTCCAGGGCACACCAGGAGGCCCTCATGGAGCTGTCAGCCCAGCTCCATGAGTATCTGAGGGGAAAGAAGTGCAAGGTCTATCCCGCTCCCTTCGCTGTCCGGCTGTTCGAGCGGGAGGGGGAGCGCCCGGAGGACGTGGACACGCTCGTGGAGCCGGACATCTCTGTGGTGTGCGACCCATCCAAACTGGATGACATCGGCTGCAAGGGGGCGCCCGACCTCATTGTTGAGATCCTGTCTCCATCCACCACGCGCCATGACCGCTTCACCAAGTTCAACCTCTACCAGCGGGCCGGCGTCCGGTAGTATTGGATCGTAGACCCTGCCGACAAGTCGGTGCAGGCGTTTGTCCTGGAAGATGGCCGGTACAGCGCGAAGGACTTTGGTGCGGCCGGGGATAAGCTCCGGGTGAGCATCCTGGAGGACTGCGTGATTGACTTGTCCCGGGTATTTCCTGAATAGACAGACAAAGGGGGCCGTGTGAGCACCACGGCCCTCTCTTTGCCCACAGGAGGCCCAGGCGCGCACCTTTGCTCCTCGGGTGGGCGTCTACACTCCTCCGCTATGTCCGGG
>ERZ1090861.1621-NODE-1621-length-11161-cov-14.001441_pt1 | contig 11161 bp, 12 predicted proteins | sample MGYA00478482_ERZ1090861 | MGnify/ENA primary metagenome ERZ1090861 (study PRJEB33644, sample SAMEA5815744) | chicken gut metagenome | biome: Chicken; feature: Gastrointestinal Tract; material: Caecum | place: Ireland | collected 2019-01-01 | study: A study of... | reverse complement strand
GACTTTATCGCCGTTTCATTACAATCCGTGAGCAGGCAGAGGGCTGGAGCATTGCATAATGACGTATGGAGGTTCTGTGTTAATGAAAATTCATGAATCCGGAGAAGATTATCTGGAGGCTATCTTTGTCCTGCAGCAGAAAAAGGGAATGGTTCGCTCTGTTGATGTGGCGCAGCATCTGGGTGTGAAAAAGCCCAGTGTGTGTAATGCTGTGTCAATTTTGGAGCAAGGCGGCTTCCTGGTTAAAGATGAGGACCATTTCCTTCACTTAACTGAAAAAGGCCGGGAGACGGCTGAGGCAATCTATGAACGGCACTGCTATTTTAAAAACTGGCTGATCGAGGCAGGTGTGGAGGATGGCACTGCGGAACAGGAAGCCTGCCGGATTGAGCATGACATCAGTGAGCAGAGCTTCCAGAAACTGAAGAAATGGAAGGAGCTGGGACACTCTGAAGAAACAAATGGCAATTGAATTTCCAGAGGGGCGGCTGCCGGAGATTTGCACTATTAAAATAAACTCTAGACTTTGGCTGATGTGAAAATTTATATGGAGAGGAAGTATTGGTTACTGATGTAGTGGCCAGTATCGTTGGCTGCATTTCAGAAACCATTTCTTTCAAAAAACACGGCGGTCATGGAAGACGTTTCAAGGCCGCTTTTTTTACCTTTCAAACAAATGCTGATAGATATTTAGAAAATTACGATTTCATTGCTTAACAGCAATAAACATGCTAAAATATCTAAAATAAAAAGTGTGTTTATTTCTATAGTATACTTTATATATAGAGGAAGGATTATAATATATATGGGAATTAGCAGATGCGTTTTATTTATAGATACGCCTATGGGAGCAATAGAAGCAGAAACAGAGCAGGAGAGAGAGTCCCCCGGAATTAAGATTACTCTGAGAGATGAAGGAAAAGAACCTGAAATACGAGTTCAGTACAATCCAGATAAAAAGGCTGTTGAAGTACTGCTCACTGAACAGGAAGGGGAAAAATCAGTTTTGCTTCACACATTAACGAAAGGACAGTAGAGCAGGGAGAAGTGAGGCCTTTCATTGATTAATACTAATGATTGACAATCGAAATCTATCATAGTATTATCAAATTCGAAAATTATGGTTTCCGGAAGGAGAAAACAGATGGGTTTTAGGTTAACAGATCAGCGTAAGCAGAAACTTAACTCTGTACAATCAAATACGATGAAACATTGTACAGAGTATAGCGTATAAATTGCGTATTTGGATTTCATCGGGAAGTCACAGAAGGGTATCAGGGGAGTTTTATACCCTTTTTTAAGAAGCTGGCTTTCCGTGTGATGACAGAGTGCAGGGCTGTGGACAATGTTTTGTTCACGGCCTTTTGTTTTTTGCGTCATTGTATAAAGGCAGAAGGCAGATACATTCGTGTATTTTAGTCTTCTGCTTTTTTATTTTGCAGATAGAAAGGATTAAAAAATGAGTTTATTAGAGATAGATGGATTAACACATTCTTTTGGAGAGAATATACTTTATAAAAATGCGGGTTTTCTTCTGAATAAAGGTGATCATGTCGGAATTGTTGGTCAGAATGGTGCCGGCAAAAGCACTTTGATTAAAATATGTACAGGGCAGGTTCTGCCGGATGAAGGCCGTATTATGTGGAAGCGGAATACTACCATAGGTTATTTAGATCAGTATGCTGAAATCGATGCCTCATTATCGATGAAAGAATTTCTAAAAACAGCTTTCGTAAAGTTATACAAAATGGAAGCAGAAGTGATGGAGTTATATGAAAAAGCAGCCAGTGGTGATATGAGATGTCTGGAGCTCGCTGCTTCCTGCCAGGAGCAACTGGAAAAGCAGGATTTCTATTCAATAGAAACTAAGATAGAGCGTGTTGCAAATGGCTTAGGGCTTCTTGCCATTGGGCTTGATCGGCATATTTCTGAAATGAGCGGCGGTCAGCGTGCGAAAGTGATTTTAGCGAAGCTATTGCTTGAGAAACCGGACGTGCTGCTGCTGGATGAGCCGACTAATTTTCTGGACAAAGCCCATGTGGCTTGGCTGGCAGAATACTTGTCTGCTTTAGATAATGCCTTTTTAGTTGTTTCCCATGATTATGATTTTTTGGACAAAATAGCAAACCGTATTTGTGATATAGACAATAGGACGATAACAAAGTATTATGGCACCTATTCTGAATTTTTACGGAAGAAAACAATGCTGCGTGAGGATTATATCCGACAATATGCAGCTCAGCAGAAGGAAATCAGGAAAACGGAAGAATTCATCAGAAAGAATATTGCCGGGAGAAAATCAAAAATGGCGAGAGGACGACAAAAGCAGCTTGACCGAATGGATAAAATGGAAGCTTTAGATCAGAAAGAGATTATCCCGCACTTTCACTTTCCTGTTTTGCCATTGACAAATACAGAGCATCTTCTGGTGAAGCAGCTCGCAGTGGGGTATCACTATCCTGTTCTGTCTGATATTGAGTTTAATATAATGGGCGGGCAGAAGGTGGTGATTACCGGTTTTAATGGGATTGGGAAATCTACACTGCTGAAAACATTAATTGGAAAGATTCCATCCATGCAGGGCAGCTTTATATTTTCAGATCAGGTCAGGATAGGATATTTTGAGCAGGATTTAGCGTGGGAAGATGCTGAACAGACACCGATACAGATTGTCGCTAATGCGAATCCAGATATAGTTATAAAAGAGATTCGCAAGCATTTGGCCAAGTGTGGGATTTCAAGTAAACTTGCAACTCAGCCAATTGGAACGCTTAGCGGCGGAGAGCAGGCGAAAGTCAAGGTGTGTCTGCTTACCTTAACACCGTGTAACTTCCTGATTCTGGATGAGCCGACAAATCATTTAGACATCCAGGCAAAAGAAGCATTAAAGTCGGCTCTTATAGATTTCCCGGGAACAGTACTGTTGGTTTCTCATGAAGAATCATTTTATCGTGGCTGGATACAAAAGATAATTAATATTGAAAAAAGATAAAGGCATAGCATACTTTGACGAACAGGCGACAAGGAAATTTTACCGGAAATTATAATGATAGATCAAATAAAATACCGGAGCTCATGAGTAAGAAGCATCAGACTCCGGTATTTTTTGCTTATTTTTTAATCGGGAGCCTCAAAAAGAACGTTGCTCCTCCGCCTTCCGTATCCTTAAAGCCGATTTCCCCATCTAGCATTCTTGCCAGTTCTTTTGCGATGCTTAATCCCAGACCAAAATGAGATTTGTCTGTACGTGATTTATCCCCGCGGTAAAAGCGGTCAAAGATAAATGGCTTATCCTCTGCCGGAATCCCCTTTCCGTGATCTATGATAGAAAAAATCAGCTTCTTTTCTTTTAAAGAAGCCTGAATCTGCAATGAACTGCCTTCCGGGGAATAGCAGACCGCATTATCCAGAAAAATGCTCAGGATCTGGAAGAGCCGTTCCCGGTCAGAAGAAAGGAACGGATACGCATCTTCACTCAGATTGAGCTCCAATCTTATCTTTTTACTGATGCATACCGGCTCATAGGCTTCGTACAGTGTGATCAGCAGGGTATCCACATTGATCTCGCTTTTCTGGATGGTCCATTTATCGGCGTCTGTTGAGGCAAGCAGCAACATATCCCGTACAAGCCGAGACATCCGGCTGCATTCTACGTCAATGACATCCAGACAGGACTGTGTCTGCGGGTCACTGCTGTCATGGTCCTGCATACACTGCAGAGCTTCTGCATTTGCCATGATCACAGCGAGCGGAGACTTCAGTTCGTGAGAAGCGGCAGCCACAAAATCTTTCTGGCTTTTGATCATTTCTTCACTAGGGGTAAAGGCTTTTTTTAAAAGAGAACGGCTGACAAACAAAATAACAACAAAAGAAATCGACCATATCCCCAGATACAGAGGCGCCTGGTCCAGAAATAGTTCCATAGCAGAGCTTTTTGGATAAACAAGAGTAAGAGAAAAGCTGTTGCCTCCCTGTGTGCTGACTGTGGCTGGGATGGCATAGTAGTGATCGTGATGCAGCCCTTCTAATTCTATATAACCACCCTGCTCTGTGACCTGCCTAGTGCTCTGGAAACCGGCAGCATTTTGTATACCGATGCTCTGACCCGCTTTCTGCAAAAGAATATCGAAGTCCGTAGGAAAGCCAGGCTCGCTTTTGTACAGGATCTTTCCTTCTGAATCCCAGAGAGTGGCGTATACGTTCATCTGCTTTTCATAATCAGAAAGAACAGTCTCCGGCTGTTCGGTATCGGCTTCTAATTGATAGATGATAAGGGAAGCCATGCGCTGGATATAGGTTACATCGGCGGTTTGGGCTGACTGATACGTGTTCCAGAAGGTAAAGGATAAAATCAGTGTGATGAGCACCATCAGGATTCCCGTCATAATAATATGAAGCCTGTTCAATAATCTTTTAAGCATCTCCGTTCTCCAATCTGTATCCTGTTCCATATATTGTCTTGATCACGCAGCAACTTCCCAGTTCATTCAGTCGTTTCCTGAGAAAAGAGATGTAATTGTCAACATTTCCGGGCGCAATATCAGAATCGATCCCCCAGACAGTTAAGATCAACTGTTCCCGGGAAAAAGTTGTATCCGGCTGTTTCATCAGCGTATACATCAGATCGGTTTCTTTGGCTGAGAGATCTAATTCATGTCCTTTACACGTCAGACGCCGGTTTTCCCGGTCAAACTGAAGATCTGCATATGACAGAAACTCCAAATTCTGTGTGTCCTTGGATCTCCGGGTTAGTGCCCGTATCCGTGCCATCAGTTCTTTGATATGGAAAGGTTTTATCAGATAATCGTCTGCTCCACCGTCCAGACCGTCAATCCGATCATCGATCGCAGACATCCCCGTAATAATGATCACGGGGATCTGGATGCCTTTTCTCCGCATGGCCTTGATAATAGTAAGGCCGTCAATCACGGGGAGCATCCGGTCAACGATGGCGAGTTCATAGCCGTAGTCCGTATTCAACGCATAGAGCATAGCTGTTTCCCCGTCATTACAGGCATCTACTGTATACCCATTCTTTATGAGAACATTCTGGATCGAACGGCAGAGATCCAGATCATCTTCCAATAGAAGTATTTTCATAAGCTGTCCTGTCCTTTTCTTATCCGTGTAAATCCGATTCAGCCATGTAAGGCTGAACAGTTATTAGTATAGCAAAGAAATCCTCTAAAAGTTCTCTAAAAACAGAAGAAAAACAGTTTTATTTTTAGAGGAGTTTTAGAGAAGTTTTTCTGTAAGATGAGTGGGAAAACAAAAAGAAAGGCGGAATGGAAAATGAAACGTTTGAAATTTACGAAAGCTATTTTGATCTTAGCCTGTGCGGCTTCTCTGGCCGGGTGTGGAAATATCCAGAAAGATACAGGAACAGATGCCCCTTCGTATAGTCAGAATCCGGAAGGTGGTCAGTCGACAGATGCATCGAATGAGGCACAATCACTGCTGGATTCTGCTACATTAGTTGGCTCTGTTACAGATTTTCAGGAGGGAAGTTTTCAGGTTATGGCTGACCAGACCAAAGATAACGGACAGACAGCAGTTGGGGCAGCACCCGGCATGGAAAGTGAAAGCGGCATGGAAAGTACAACGGTTTCCTATGGGGAAGACTGTGTCTTTCAAATTGCAAATATTGATATAAATACTCAAACGGTCAATCTGGAAGATGCCTCTTCATCGGATGTCAAGAAGTCAACATCGGTTGCTGTCTATGGAGAAGAACAGGAAAACGGGGAGATCCATGCTGCAAAAGTGCTGATTACCCGGTTTCAGTAACAGGAGGGGTGAACAATGCCTTTTTATAAGAGAAGTTTCCTTTATCTAATCAGGAAACGCACGAAATCAATTTTACTGTTGCTGATCTTCCTGTTGGTGAACAGTATGATCCTGAGTACCAACATGATTCTGCGCGCCACAGAAAGAACAGAGGCTGATATGCAGGAAAAAACGAAGGCGAAGGTAGTCTGTGAAATTACGGACACAGCAAATGAGATCACGGATAAAGAAGCAGAAAAGATTGAGAATTTGGCAAATGTCACTTCTGTAAACCGACTGGGGCAACAGTCTGCGTACTTAACGGATCTTTCTCCGGTTACTGCCAGCGATTCCACCGAGCAGGACAATCTGAAAGTCAGCCTGCAGTCTTTTGATGATATGGAAACAGACAGTCCTTTTGAGGATCAGTCCTACCGGCTTACAGACGGTGGATTGATAACGCCGGAAACACAATATGGTGCTGTGGTTAATGCCGGGTTTGCAGATGCCAATGGTTTGCAGCTTGGGGATCAGCTTTCTTTTGAAACTGAAAGCGGTAAAACGGTTACATTGGAGGTTATCGGTGAATATCTTGCCGGAAATGAAAACCGGCAGGAAAAGTCCACTCTTGCCGTTTATCGGGTGGAGAATCAGATCTATATCGATAATACAGCTTATCTGGAATTGTTTGGTGACAGAGGGTTTTATAAAGTCTCTACTTATATAGGGCAGCCGGATCTTTTAGACGAGCTGGCTGGGAAAATACAGGATATTTTACAGGAAAAAGCCGATGTGACTACATCGGACGCCTTATATCAGCAGATGAAAGCCCCGCTTTTACAGATCATAAGAGTCGTAGAGCTCATGCGGATGCTTACGTTTATTACGGGTACAGTGGTTATTTCCTTATTACTTTGTATGTGGATGCGGACCCGCCAGAAGGAAATGGCTGTTTTTCTCAGCATGGGCGAACAGAAATTTACTATTTTTCTGCAGGCGCTTCTGGAGGCAGCAGTTCTGTTTCTGATTGCCATGGCTGGGGCCTGTGGATTCGGATTGTTGGCGGCTGAGGGACTGCAGAATATGCTGTTTACTTCAGTGACAGAAGATATTTCTCTGCAGGTCTCCTTGCAGTTTGCTGATATTGTATTGCTGCTGGGGATTGGAAGTGCGGTTGTTGTCATTGCCGTTCTGATATCCCTGGTGCCGGTGATCCGGGCAAATCCGAAAGATATCTTATCACGAATGGAGGGATAACAAGATGAATTTATTTGAGAGAGCGATCCGGTCCTGCTATAGAAAACCGGTAAAGAGCATCCTGCTTTTGCTCGTTGTGTGTATTATCAGCCTCCTCTTCCTTTCCGGTATGGCGAGCCGTTCTGCCAATATTGCTGTAAATGACAGTACCCGGCAGGCTATCGGCGCAGGATTTTTACTGGAAGGCAATCCGGAGGACAGAACCCGCCGACTAGAGGAAGCAGGTCAAAAAATCTCAGAATTATATGAAGACGGAGAGGGGAGTTATGCGGGAGTACATTCGTACAAAACTAATGTCGGCGGTGTGGAAGGATGGGGAGTATCAACGGATAATTCCTTTGAATCGCTTAAATTAGAAGACATTGAGAAGATTGCGGAAACAGAAGGGATCTCTGACTACAATATCACGACAGCACCGACGGTTGTAAAGCAGGAAAACTTTGAGCGGATTGAAGATCCGGACACTGACCAGACTAACGATTTTGGGGGAGTTACGCTGATCGGAAACCTGGATATGACGATGGATTCCAATGTTCTTTCTGGAAATGTCAGCATAAAAGAAGGGCGTATGACAACGCCGGAAGATGCGAATGTATGTGTTATTTCTGAAGAACTGGCAGAAAAGAACCAGTTAAAAGTCGGCGATACCATGAAATTTCATCCTGTCAAAGAGGAGGAACCTGTGCAGGAAGCGGAAATTGTCGGAATCTATCAGGTAAAAGAAAGCATAAAGCCCTATATGTCCGGCGATACATTCCGTTCGGAAAATATTATTTTTACAGATCTCCATTTTCCTGAGAAAGTGGAACAGGACGATCCTCTGTATGAAAAGGCATATTTTAAAGTAGCGGATGTAGACGACTATGAGGCCGTGAAAGAAGCAATTAAGAAAACGGATATAGACTGGCGGCGCTATGACCTGATCGACAATAACGGAAATCTTGATACAATGGCATCTAACTTTAATGATCTCGAAAAGATCAGCAATACGCTGCTTATAGTTGTCGCGGCCGCCAGCTTTGCAATTTTGTTTCTGATCTTCATTTTCTGGATCAGGAGCCGCACGAATGAAATCGGGATTCTGATGTCGCTGGGCATTGCAAAGGGGAAAATACTTTTGCAGATCTTGAGCGAGGCGTTCCTGATCGGGATTGCGGCAGTGGCTTTGTCTTTTCTGTTTGCGCCGGCGGTATCAAATGCCGCGGCAGACTATCTGGCAGGCCAGCAGGAACAGCAGGCAGAGCTTCAGAAGGAAATGGATGCGGGGAAAGTTGCAACAGACTATCAGGCACCGGAGCTGACGGTAACAAATGTAGAGACAGAGATTACGTCTTTCATGCTGGTTGCGGACGTCGCAGGAGTAAGTGTGCTGATCATAGTATCTACGTGTGCGGCAGGTATTCTGATTTTCCGGAAGAATCCGAAAGATATCTTGAGTGAAATGAGTTAGGAGGTAATATAAAAATGATCATCGAGGCAAGGAATATCATGTATTCTTACAAATCCAAACGGGATACATTGGTCTTAAAACAGGTTTCAGCAACTTTTGAAGAGGGAATTTTTTATGCTATCGTCGGACCCAGCGGATCAGGGAAGACAACATTTCTTTCCCTTCTGGCTGGGCTTGACAGTCCGGTATCGGGAAACATCCTCTTTAATGGAGAGGATATCCAAAAGAAGGGGCTGAATTACCACCGGAGACACGATATATCCCTGGTCTTTCAGAACTACAATCTGATCGATTATCTGACTACGGAAGAAAATGTAAAGCTGGGCGGGAAAGAAGATGCCGAGAAGCTGTTAAAGGAAGTTGGTATTCCCAGTGAGGACTGGAAACGGAATGTGCTGCAGCTGTCTGGCGGTCAGCAGCAACGCGTGGCGATCGCCCGGGCTTTAGCGAGTGAGTCGAAGGTGCTTTTAGCGGATGAACCGACCGGGAATCTGGACGAGGATACATCCGCGGGGGTTATCGAGCTTCTGAAGAGCACTGCCCATGAATCAGGGAAATGCGTGATCGTGGTGACACATAGCAGACAGCTTGCGGAAGAAGCTGATGAGGTACTGGAAATCAAAGGCGGAAAGCTGAAAAAGGTGCAATTTGATTATGAATGAAGACTTTCATGAGAAAGGAAGAAGTGGATTTAGGGAGAATAGTAAATGACAAACTCATTTATTCTGGTTGATCCCATTGGTTGACACCATGTAGTTTTTATGTTAAACTTTATAAAACTACATGGTGTCAACCAAAGGAGAGAGTATGGAAAAACAACTTTCCATTTCAGAGTCAGAATGGCGGGTAATGAAGATTATTTGGAACGATTGTCCGCAAACACTTCCTGAAATATTAGATCGCTTAAAAGAGACGGGATGGAGCAAAACGACTATTCAGACATATCTTGCCCGTTTGGTGAAAAAAGGAGCATTGTCTACGAAGCGGCAGGGAAAAGGATATCTCTATTATCCGGCGGTATCTGAAAGTGACTGCCAGCTTGCGGAAAGCCGCAGCTTTCTAAGCCGGGTATATGATGGCTCTTTGTCGAGGATGGTGATGGGATTTGTCAAAAGCGGAGAGCTTTCGCAAGAAGAATTGAATGAGCTGAAGAGTCTGATCGACCAGCCGGAGAAGATAGATGCAGATATTCGGTAATATATTTAATGCAGTTATTTTTGTATCTGCCATCGGCAGTGTATTCTGCATCCTGTCACTTTTCATTAATCATATCCTGCGTATTACACTGCCGCTGTGGTTCCCGCTATGCGGTATGATACTATTTTGTATTCCGTTCCTGTCGCCGGATGTATTTCTTATATCGCCGGAAGAGCAGGAATGGTTAAAGGGATTTCGCATTGCTTGTTGGATATGGGTATGCGGATGTGGTATCCTTTTTATTTATAATACGGTATGTTCGATACTGGCAAAGAAGGCTTTGGGAGGATATCAGTTATGTGGCGATAAAAGGATCAAAGCGATTTGTTTACATTGTACGGAAATCATCGGAATAAAAAAAATGCCTGTGCTGTATTGGGGTACCTTGGATGATCCCATTTGCGTTACCGGCGCGATCCGTCCGGCGGTTATCATGAGCAAAACGATCATGGAGAAGCTGACAGACACTGAATTATCTGCTGTTTTTCTCCATGAGCTGACCCATATTAAGCGGAAACATATTCTTTTGGAGCGTATCTATGATTATGTTTGCATATTAAACTGGCTCAACCCTTTTGCATGGATTGCTAGAGGAGAGTTTTCACTACATTGTGAAACGGATTGCGATTGCAATGCCTTGAAATATTCGCGGGGAAAAGTTACTGAAACAGAATACGCTTCGGCTATCATCCGCCTGCTGGAGCTGTCCGCGGTTCAGGGTGCAAAAGCAGGGAAAGGAGTCGGCGCACTCAGTTTTGTTTTGACAAAACGGAGAATCAAACAAATCGTTGCGAAGGAATCAAAGCTCAGGAACAGGGCGATAGCGGTCATACTGGCTGTTCCTTTGATCGTTACGATCGCCTTTTCTGTACAATTCAGCAGAGAACATTTCTATCCGTATCCGGCCTATGATACCGGAACGGAATATGGTACGGGTTACAATGAGTAGCCCGTATTATTAAAGATTATAAAACTACGAATGTAGTTAAAAGGAGGGCCTTATGAATACAAATATTGAAATCAGTCACGTTACTAAAAAATACAAGAACGGTGTTATCGCCCTTGATGATGTCAGCTTTCATATTGGTAGCGGTGTTTTTGGCCTGTTGGGACACAATGGTGCCGGAAAAACTACGCTGATGAAGGCATTGGTTACGGTATTAACACCATCAGCAGGTACAATCCGTATTTGCGGTTTTGATACCGTGAAACAGGGAGATGAAGTCAGAGCGAGAGTTGGTTATTTACCACAGGAGCTGACAATGTATCCTGCGCTTTCTGTGTTTGATTTTGTAAATTATATGGCAGAACTCAAAGGCATTCATAACAAAAAGGCTGTCAGCAACGTGTTGGAACAGGTTGAAATGCTGGAATTTTCCAAGCGCAAAATAGGTCAGCTTTCCGGTGGCATGAAACGGAGGGTTGGCATCGCGCAAGCGCTGATTGGCAATCCTCAAATTCTTGTTGTTGACGAACCGACAGCCGGTCTTG
>ERZ1090861.1617-NODE-1617-length-11184-cov-14.906910_pt1 | contig 11184 bp, 8 predicted proteins | sample MGYA00478482_ERZ1090861 | MGnify/ENA primary metagenome ERZ1090861 (study PRJEB33644, sample SAMEA5815744) | chicken gut metagenome | biome: Chicken; feature: Gastrointestinal Tract; material: Caecum | place: Ireland | collected 2019-01-01 | study: A study of... | reverse complement strand
AGCTTGCCCACCAGACGATGTGTAACCTGAAGCAGTTGCACCAGATGTTACGGCAGCACCATTTCCGCCCATGGCGGAAAGGACAGGATTCAGGCCGGCAGCCTTCAGATCGCGGACTTCACGCTGATGCGCGGTGTCGGACATGTATTGCTGCCAGTTGCGGTTTTTAGCCGCTTCCGCGGCGGAAAACTGCATTGCGATGTTGTTCGACTCGCGCTGCCACTGGCGATTTAACGCTGCCTGTTCGGCATTAAACGCAGAGTTTTCAGAAGCATTCCGAGAGATAGTCTGGAGGAAGTTGTTGTACTGCGAAACAACTGGCAAATATGACGACCGAATTGACTGTAAGTCAGAAGCAGAAGCCATTAGAAAGAACACCTCCTTAGAAGTGGTCAATAAGGCCAGGAATGCTGTAGACGGGCATAGGCCGAGTCGTTCGATTGTTAATATAGATATCGCAGAACAGCTGCGCCGAATTATTAGAAGAAACAGCAAGAACGCGATCTACAGTGGATTTATCCTCTCTTATCCAACTGTCTGACAAGTACGGCTGGGAGTCGTAATCATCGGCAAGATGCCATACGTCCAGAGACTGAGGAGCGGATGAGCGCATCTCGCCGGAGACGCGGTTTGGCTTATATCTGTAGTCGGCCCAGGCCTCCTGATAACCAAAGACCTCGTCATCGGCAGCCGTACCTTGAGCGTAGATTTCACGGTTCTTGACAGCCTGTTCGCCGATGTTGGCAAAGACGGGCCAGTAATAATCGAAACGATCTTTGCGGGACCAGAAACGCTCTAATCCCTGCTGATATGTGTGGTCATATCTAGCGACCATAACACCGATCACGAAGCCGTGCTCAACGAAAGACTTAACGAAGTCACGGTGGGTGTCCGTGGTCAGCGACTGACCAACAGGGTTTCCCTGCGGGGACTGATCGGACGTCTGGGACGTCTGCAAGACCTGATTAATGTTAATCGGAATGCGATTACCTCCGAGGTACTCGGGCCTCTGAAGACGCGAATCGGGGGAAGTAACACCAAAATGCGACTTAAGAATTTCGATGTATCGAGTGCCGCCTCTGGCGTCCTTCTCGTACAATTTTTGAACCTGGAAGGCCAAACGAAGCTGATTGATTGTTGCAGCCGTGGCCTGCGAGAGGTCAGTTACGAGATTGACGGGAATCATGCCAACGCTAGGCTGACCAACAGTGATATTAGATGCAAAAGAAACCGTTGATCCAGGAGTAAACGACATTGACGCAACATCACCAACGCCAGATGCTAACGACTGATTAGCTAACATCAAACCAGGTGCATTTGGAATAGGGAATTTAACCTCATCTGAGGAAATAGTAGTTACGGGAGCTTGAGAACCCAAGGGCAACAACACATCAGGGCCTTTCTGCGGAGCAGGAAGACAGGATGTAAAGTAATCGTGATACTTAGCTGCCTTAAAAGGCATTCCACCTAAAGCAACATCAGTGATGTAATTGCTACCATTTGAGCCAGACTGGGTAACGTCATTAACAGGGATGTTTAAAGGATCGGAGAGATTTTCATCTCTAAACCAACCGTCCATGATAAGAGCATATGCACGGAACGGCAGAGCATTAACGGACAGGTTAGCAACACCAGTGGGTATTCCCATGTAATCAGCGATCGTACCGATCAACCAACCGCCAGACGGGGCGGTTATCTGCGGAACCTGATACTCCGTTGCCGGAATCCAAGCAGACTTCGTGTTCTCACCATTAAACTCTTGCCAGTGTTCCCAAGTAAGACGGTTGGGAACGAAGAAGAAGTAAGTGTCGAGATAAATGTTATCCATTATCGGAGTTACCAAAGATTGCATACGTACGACCTTCGACGTCTTAATGTCAAAAGTGTCGCCAGGAAGAACCTCGTCGACATAGAAGGGAATTACGTCACCAACATTGAAGGTTGTCTTCACCGAAGACGAACGGTCAAATCGGGAACGCTGGATATCAGCTTTTGGAAGCTGGGAAAAATGACTTTCAACGTTTCTATTCATTGGAAGAAGAAACCTCCTTATTAACATCAGCAGGAGCGGAAGCCGGAGCTTCCGTCTCAAGCTGCTTATCAAAACTCATCAACCACTGCGCGAATGAGTGGTCAAACTTAGCACGTTCTTCAACTGGGAGAGACATGAAAGCACGCTCACCATCAGCAACAAGATTGAGAAGCTGTGCGTAATTGCGAGGCATCTCAGAAGTGTCAGCGAAGACAGAACGAGAAGGATCGCCTAAGACATCCAGATCACCACGACGAAAGCGATCAAGAATGACGTGAATATCAACGCTAGCTGCATGCGACTGAATTTTCGCATAAGTGTCTTCAGTGCCTGAAACATCCAGCAAAAATATGCCAGAATCATCAAAGCGGCCAGACAAAATGTCATGGATACGATTACCAGCAGGTTGTAAGTGCCTATCATGCTGGTCAAATTGTGTACGAAATCTCATATTTCATCAACACCTCTTACCCAATCAGAAATATCCAATGATGCACCATCGAGCAGAAGCTCAGGCTGTCCACCAATTACATTGCCATTATCGATGTCAAAATATCCCACTCGGAAAAGGCGATAATCTGCCGGATTATACCATGTCAACGCTGCGTAGTTGTCTTTTAGCATACCTATAAAATGACGGATGCCGGCAGCATCAGTATCCATGGCCAAGCTGGCCCAAGGGGGGACAGAATAAATTTTGCACTTTACATCTTGAACGGTAAATAATGGGATCAACTTGTGATCCTGGTTTAAACTTGTCATAATCTTATGCCTCCTCTGTAAATTGTTGGGTTGACGTTGATTTTCTTTGATTTTTTTGCCGTTCTACCAAAAACCTTACGGTCTTTGGAAGGTTTCATTTTTTTACGCATTATTAAATTTCCTTTCTTGGCAATTTTTTATCTAATGTCGCGCGTTTAATGTTTTCGGAAGTTTCTAACATCTGACCATATGTTAGCTCCTGCTGCTGGACGCGCAGACATGTCGACCTACGTTGCATTATCCGCTGGGTTTCAGCAAGATTCTGATAATCCTCAAGATTGTCAGATTCATACAATCTTTTGTAGTAAGAAGGGTGGCGGAACGTAAGACCGCCACGATCAGTTCCTATACTTATAGTATCATGATCAAAAAGATCTGTCAAGTGATCATCGAAGTACTGGCGAGCAATTCCAGGCTTACGGCTCATAAGCGAGAACGGAGGATCGATGTTAAAATCCTTATAAAATAGTGCGCAATCTCCATTCAGTTTTTTTGTAACATATCTGGCAACATACGCACAGGTATCCCATGAGACGTCGGTAAACTCTAAGTTTCCTAAAGGAAACGAATCCTTTGACCACAATTTCTCGAGAGTAGGCGAACGGTAATAGCAGAAACGTTGCTTATCAACGGTTTTAACACGCCACAGGTAAGCGTCATCTACATGAATTCCAAAAATTATTAGATGGTAGTGAGGACGGAAAGTCTGCAAACCGTACTCACCTGCCGCATAGAAGCGGATGTGGTCATTTCCATAATGCTTCCGCAAGCGTTTCATAAAGAGCTGAATATCACGCTTACAAAGAGACATTGAAACGCCACATTCGCCGGTTTCAGGAAGGACAAAATTCCTGCGAGGAACTGAGAGCTCGTTGTATGTCAACGTAAGAAAGATTGCGGAATCGTGATATTGACGTTCCAACATGAGCCGATTGGCCCATTCTCGCGAGTACTGTAAACGACAGCCAATGCATTGTCCACACGGTAAAAAAATGATATCTTTTGAATCATATTTATCTGATAACATTTCTATTATTTCTTGTTTTTTTATATCAGTTCTTATATCATTTGGATTTATTTTAAATAAGAATTTATATTTTATTTTTCCATTTTTAGTTTTTTTATAATTATTATTTATATCTTTTTCGGCAACAGCAACGAAGGGGTGATAACAGGACATTTTTTTCACCTTCAATTTCAATTTTTTTATCATAGCTAAGGCTAGCTTTTGGGCGCATAGCTAAGGCTTGGTCGTGTCACTCGGGCCATTTACGACAAGTAGAAATGGCCCGAGTGAGATCGGACTTTCCGATCAGCCTTCCGATCGGCCTTCCGAAATTGAGGACGGTCAACACGATCGAACGAATTGCAACATTAACCGTGCGGCCACCCCCCGGCCATCGCCTAATCGCCTGCGCGCGCTGCAAGCAGCGTGCTCGGTTCAGGCGATGGCGTTCCCCCTCAAGGGGGTAGGCGTCTGCGCCTAATCGCCTGCGCGCGCTGCAAGCAGCGTGCTCGGTTCAGGCTCCGACGCATCCGCAAATAAAGCAGCGTAGGGTTCGAGCAGAAGACGAACATTTGTTCTTATCGCTTAAGACTGCTATCTAAGACGGCGCCTACAGAAGCGCCGGACTCGCCATACAACGCATCGGCGATAATATCGGTAAGCGAACCTATTGAAAGGCCGGAACCGAAGATTCCGCCACGGTACCGTGCGAGGTAAGCGTCAACAAAAGCTTGATTTTGCTGCATCGTGAATTCTGCGTCAATTCCCATCTGTTTCAACTGTTTGTTGACGTCCGCGTTGAACTGGGCAAGTTCCTTGTCGGTAAGCGTTCGCTTGTCGATGGAATACTTAGAGGCATTATAAGACAATATCGATGCAAACTTAGACGCTGCTCGGCTGCTGTCTGCAGCGTATTGAGCAGACCACTTTTGCGCAGTCGAAGCAATCTCAGTCGACAACAAGGAGTTGTCAGACGTGTAGCGTGACGCAGCTGCATGCACATCAGCAGAATAACGAGAAGCAGCTGACGATTGGTCAGCAGAATACTTTACACCGTAAAGACCAAGATCAGCTGCGTACTTACTCGCGGCATTGTACTTATCCGCAACCGCAAGATTCGAAATTGCAGACGTGGCAGAGTTGGCGATGCTGCTCTGAGCCTGCAGCATTGCGCCGAGGAGCGAAACCAAAGCAGTGTTCGCGGACGTGTCGGCAGACGCCTGTCCGCCGGACGAAGCGTAACCAGATGCCGTAGCACCGGAGGTAACGGATGCACCGTTACCTCCCATTGCAGAAAGAACAGGATTAAGGCCGGCAGCCTTCAGATCGCGAACCTCTCTTTGATGAGCGGTATCGCTCATGTATTGCTGCCAGTTGCGGTTCTTAGCCGCTTCAGCTGCCGAAAACTGCATTGCGATGTTGTTCGACTCGCGCTGCCACTGGCGATTAAGAGCTGCCTGTTCGGCGTTAAACGCAGAGTTCTGCGAAGCGTTCCGGGCGATCGTCGAGAGGAAATTGTTGTACTGCGAAACAACAGGAAGATAGCTCGACCGAATTGACTGTAAGTCAGAAGCAGAAGTCATTGGAACACCTCCGATCAGAAGTGGTCGATAAGGCCAGGGATGCTGTAGACAGGCATCGGTCGCGTTGTCCGATTGTTGATATAAATATCACAGAACAGCTGTGCAGATGTGTTAGAAGACACGGCCAGAACGCGATCAACCGTCGCATAATCTTCTCTAATCCATTCATCCGAAAGATAAGGCTGCGAATCGTAGTCATCAGCCAGATGCCATACATCAAGCGACTGAGGAGCAGACGAACGCATCTCGCCGGAGACGCGGTTCGGCTTGTAACGATAATCTGCCCATGCTTCTTGGTAACCGAAAACTTCATCGTCGGCGTCCGTTCCTTGAGCGTAGATTTCACGATTCTTGACAGCCTGTTCGCCAATATTTGCAAAGACGGGCCAGTAGTAATCAAACCTATCCTTACGAGACCAGAAACGCTCTAATCCTTGCTGATATGTATGATCGTATCTGGCGACCATTACACCGATCACGAAGCCGTGTTCGACAAACGACTTAACGAAATCACGATTGGTATCCGTGGTCAAAGACTGACCAACAGGGTTTCCCTGCGGAGACTGATCGGACGTCTGGGACGTCTGCAAGACCTGGTTAATGTTAATCGGAATGCGATTACCACCAAGGTATTCAGGACGCTGTAAACGGGAATCCGGCGAAGTAACGCCGAAGTGGCTCTTGAGGATCTCAATATAACGTGTTCCGCCGCGGGCGTCTTTTTCATACAACTTTTGAACCTGGAAGGCCAAACGAAGCTGATTGATTGTTGCAGCCGTGGCCTGCGAGAGGTCAGTTACGAGATTGACGGGAATCATGCCAACGCTAGGCTGACCAACAGTGATATTAGATGCAAAAGAAACCGTTGATCCAGGAGTAAACGACATTGACGCAACATCACCAACGCCAGATGCTAACGACTGATTAGCTAACATCAAACCAGGTGCATTTGGAATAGGGAATTTAACCTCATCTGAGGAAATAGTAGTTACGGGAGCTTGAGAACCCAAGGGCAGCAGAACGTCAGGACCTTTCTGAGGCGAAGGCAAACATGATGTGAAATAATCATGGTACTTAGCGGCCTTAAAAGGCATTCCACCTAAAGCAACATCCGAAATATAGTTACTGCCGTTAGAACCGGTCTGTGTAACATCATTAACAGGGATATTAAGAGGGTCAGAAAGATTCTCATCTCTGAACCAGCCATCCATGATAAGAGCATAAGCTCTGAACGGCAGAGCATTAACGGAAAGGTTAGCGACACCAGTAGGTATACCCATGTAATCAGCGATTGTTCCAATCGACCAGCCGCCAGACGGGGCGGTTATCTGCGGAACCTGAAACTCCGTTGCCGGAATCCAAGCAGACTTCGTGTTCTCACCGTTGAACTCTTGCCAGTGTTCCCAAGTAAGACGGTTTGGGACGAAGAAAAAATAAGTATCCAGATAGATATTGTCCATAATGGGCGTAACCAAAGATTGCATACGGACGACTTTTGAAGTTTTAATATCGAATGTGTCTCCCGGTAAAACTTCATCAACATAGAAAGGAATTACATCACCAACATTAAATGTGGTCTTAACCGAAGAAGAGCGGTCAAATCGAGACCGCTGGATGTCAGCTTTCGGGAGCTGACTGAAATGACTTTCAACATTAAGATTCATTTGAACTAGAAACCTCCTTATTAACATCGGAAGGAGCGGAACCCGAAGCTTCCGGGTCCAGCTGCTTATCAAAATGCATCAACCATTGAGCGAAAGAGTGGTCAAACTTAGCACGTTCCTCAACAGGCAATGACATGAAAGCACGTTCTCCATCCGCGACCAGATTGAGAAGCTGAGCATAATTGCGAGGCATCTCGGAAGCATCAGCAAAGACAGAACGAGCTGGGTCACCTAGTGCATCAATATCACCACGCCTAAACCTATCAAGAATAACATGAATATCAACAGACGGAGCATGCGACTGAATTTTCTCATAAATGTCTTCAGTGCCTGAAACATCCAAAATAAATATGCCGTCATCATCAAAACGACCAGACAAAAGGTAATGGATGCGATTACCAGAAGGCTGTAAGACCCTATCATGCTGATCAAATTGTGTACGAAATCTCATTTTGCAAAAACATTCCTTTCCCAATCAGAAATATCCAATGATGCGCCATCGAGCAGAAGCTCAGGATGACCACCGACTAGATAGCCGTTGTCGATATCAAAATAACCAGTCCTATACAGCCGATAATCGGCAGGATTATACCACGGAAAGGATGCAAAATTGTCTTTAAGCATTCCTATAAAATGACGAATTCCAGCTGCATCAGTATCCATAGAAAGGCTGCCCCAAGGGGCAACCGCATAGATATTGGACTTAACATCTTGAACAGTAAATAATGGGATCAACTTGTGATTCTGATCAGTGCTTGTCATAATCTGATACCTCCTCTGTAAATTGATGGGTTGACGTTAATTTTCTTTGATTTTTTTGCTGTTGTTTCAAAAACCTTACGGTCTTTTGAACGTTTCATTTTTTTTCGCATTTTAAATTTCCTTTCTTGGTAATTTTTTATCTAATGTCGCGCGTTTGATCGATTCAGATTGTGCCAACATCTGACCGTATGTTAGCTGCTGCTGATCAACGCGAAGACATGTCGAACGACGTTGCATTATACGCTGGGTTTCGGCAAGATTCTGATAATCCTCGAGATTGTCAGATTCATACAATCTTTTGTAGTAGGAAGGATGGCGGAACGTAAGACCGCCTCGATCTGTACCTATAGAGATTGTATCGTGATCAAAAATATTTGTCAAGTGATCGTTATAATACTGGCGGGCAATTCCGGGCTTACGGCTCATCAACGAGAACGGAGGATCAATGTTAAAATCTTTATAAAATTGTGCGCAATCTCCGTTCAGTTTTTTTGTTACATATCTTGATACATATGCGCATGTGTCCCATGAGACGTCGGTAAACTCTAAGTTTCCTAAAGGAAACGAATCCTTTGACCACAATTTCTCGAGAGTAGGCGAACGGTAATAGCAGAAACGTTGCTTATCAACGGTTTTAACACGCCACAGGTAAGCGTCATCTACATGAATTCCAAAAATTATTAGATGGTAGTGAGGACGGAAAGTCTGCAAACCGTACTCACCTGCCGCATAGAAGCGGATGTGGTCATTTCCATAATGCTTCCGCAAGCGTTTCATAAAGAGCTGAATATCACGCTTACAAAGAGACATTGAAACGCCACATTCGCCGGTTTCAGGAAGGACAAAATTCCTGCGAGGAACTGAGAGCTCGTTGTATGTCAACGTAAGAAAGATTGCGGAATCGTGATATTGACGTTCCAACATGAGCCGATTGGCCCATTCTCGCGAGTACTGTAAACGACAGCCAATGCATTGTCCACACGGTAAAAAAATGATATCTTTTGAATCATATTTATCTGATAACATTTCTATTATTTCTTGTTTTTTTATATCAGTTCTTATATCATTTGGATTTATTTTAAATAAGAATTTATATTTTATTTTTCCATTTTTAGTTTTTTTATAATTATTATTTATATCTTTTTCGGCAACAGCAACGAAGGGGTGATAACAGGACATTTTTTTCACCTTCAATTTCAATTTTTTTATCATAGCTAAGGCTAGCTTTTGGGCGCATAGCTAAGGCTTGGTCGTGTCACTCGGGCCATTTACGACAAGTAGAAATGGCCCGAGTGAGATCGGACTTTCCGATCAGCCTTCCGATCGGCCTTCCGAAATTGAGGACGGTCAACACGATCGAACGAATTGCAACATTAACCGTGCGGCCACCCCCCGGCCATCGCCTAATCGCCTGCGCGCGCTGCAAGCAGCGTGCTCGGTTCAGGCGATGGCGTTCCCCCTCAAGGGGGTAGGCGTCTGCGCCTAATCGCCTGCGCGCGCTGCAAGCAGCGTGCTCGGTTCAGGCTCCGACGCATCCGCAAATAAAGCAGCGTAGGGTTCGAGCAGAAGACGAACATTTGTTCTTATCGCTTAAGACTGCTATCTAAGACGGCGCCTACAGAAGCGCCGGACTCGCCATACAACGCATCGGCGATAATATCGGTAAGCGAACCTATTGAAAGGCCGGAACCGAAGATTCCGCCACGGTACCGTGCGAGGTAAGCGTCAACAAAAGCTTGATTTTGCTGCATCGTGAATTCTGCGTCAATTCCCATCTGTTTCAACTGTTTGTTGACGTCCGCGTTGAACTGGGCAAGTTCCTTGTCGGTAAGCGTTCGCTTGTCGATGGAATACTTAGAGGCATTATAAGACAATATCGATGCAAACTTAGACGCTGCTCGGCTGCTGTCTGCAGCGTATTGAGCAGACCACTTTTGCGCAGTCGAAGCAATCTCAGTCGACAACAAGGAGTTGTCAGACGTGTAGCGTGACGCAGCTGCATGCACATCAGCAGAATAACGAGAAGCAGCTGACGATTGGTCAGCAGAATACTTTACACCGTAAAGACCAAGATCAGCTGCGTACTTACTCGCGGCATTGTACTTATCCGCAACCGCAAGATTCGAAATTGCAGACGTGGCAGAGTTGGCGATGCTGCTCTGAGCCTGCAGCATTGCGCCGAGGAGCGAAACCAAAGCAGTGTTCGCGGACGTGTCGGCAGACGCCTGTCCGCCGGACGAAGCGTAACCAGATGCCGTAGCACCGGAGGTAACGGATGCACCGTTACCTCCCATTGCAGAAAGAACAGGATTAAGGCCGGCAGCCTTCAGATCGCGAACCTCTCTTTGATGAGCGGTATCGCTCATGTATTGCTGCCAGTTGCGGTTCTTAGCCGCTTCAGCTGCCGAAAACTGCATTGCGATGTTGTTCGACTCGCGCTGCCACTGGCGATTAAGAGCTGCCTGTTCGGCGTTAAACGCAGAGTTCTGCGAAGCGTTCCGGGCGATCGTCGAGAGGAAATTGTTGTACTGCGAAACAACAGGAAGATAGCTCGACCGAATTGACTGTAAGTCAGAAGCAGAAGTCATTGGAACACCTCCGATCAGAAGTGGTCGATAAGGCCAGGGATGCTGTAGACAGGCATCGGTCGCGTTGTCCGATTGTTGATATAAATATCACAGAACAGCTGTGCAGATGTGTTAGAAGACACGGCCAGAACGCGATCAACCGTCGCATAATCTTCTCTAATCCATTCATCCGAAAGATAAGGCTGCGAATCGTAGTCATCAGCCAGATGCCATACATCAAGCGACTGAGGAGCAGACGAACGCATCTCGCCGGAGACGCGGTTCGGCTTGTAACGATAATCTGCCCATGCTTCTTGGTAACCGAAAACTTCATCGTCGGCGTCCGTTCCTTGAGCGTAGATTTCACGATTCTTGACAGCCTGTTCGCCAATATTTGCAAAGACGGGCCAGTAGTAATCAAACCTATCCTTACGAGACCAGAAACGCTCTAATCCTTGCTGATATGTATGATCGTATCTGGCGACCATTACACCGATCACGAAGCCGTGTTCGACAAACGACTTAACGAAATCACGATTGGTATCCGTGGTCAAAGACTGACCAACAGGGTTTCCCTGCGGAGACTGATCGGACGTCTGGGACGTCTGCAAGACCTGGTTAATGTTAATCGGAATGCGATTACCACCAAGGTATTCAGGACGCTGTAAACGGGAATCCGGCGAAGTAACGCCGAAGTGGCTCTTGAGGATCTCAATATAACGTGTTCCGCCGCGGGCGTCTTTTTCATACAACTTTTGAACCTGGAAGGCCAAACGAAGCTGATTGATTGTTGCAGCCGTGGCCTGCG
>ERZ1090861.1610-NODE-1610-length-11214-cov-7.507572_pt1 | contig 11214 bp, 7 predicted proteins | sample MGYA00478482_ERZ1090861 | MGnify/ENA primary metagenome ERZ1090861 (study PRJEB33644, sample SAMEA5815744) | chicken gut metagenome | biome: Chicken; feature: Gastrointestinal Tract; material: Caecum | place: Ireland | collected 2019-01-01 | study: A study of the... | reverse complement strand
GGGTTGTTCCCCCCACCCCGGGGGCATACCTTAAACGGGGCGCCCCCCTTTTGAACACCCCCCCCCCCCCCGCAACCGGGGGGCGGCGGCTGCTTTATGCAGAACGCAGGAGCGCGCCGAAACCCTTTCCGCAATTCTGCATCCTGAAAAGAGCCCGGCGCGGAGCATGCTGCCCCCTAAAATCTGTCTGTAATTTTACATTCTGTATTCTGAGTTGCGCTCCGTTTTGGAGCGTACGGGGCGCGTTTATGTGAATACGGCCATGCAGACCGTTCCCGCTGTTAAAAGCGCCAGGCCCGCCCAGCCCTTCGGCGACAGCTTTTCTTTGAACACGATGAGGGAAAACAGGACGGTGACGAGGATGCTGAGGCGGTCGATGGGCACGACGACGCTGACCTGCCCCTGCTGGATCGCGTAATAGTAGCACAGCCACGAAGCGCCCGTGGCCAGCCCCGAAAGCACCAGGAACAGCACCTCTTTCCCCTGCAGCTGCGGGACGAACTGCGCCTCGCCGCGGAAGAACACGATGCCCCACGCCGCGACGAACACGACGGCCGTGCGGATGGCGGTGGCCAGGTTGGAATCGACGTTTTCGATGCCGACGTTGGCCAGCAGCGACGTGGCCGCGGCGAACGCCGCCGAGAGCAGGGCGAACACCAGCCAGGCGCGCCGCGCGGCGCTTTCCCCTTTGCGGACGTCCGTCATCAGCCAGGTCCCCGCGGCGATGACGGCCAGAAAGATCAGTTTCAGCCACCAGAGCGTGCGCTCGTCTGGGAAGAGGATGATCGCAAACAGCACCGAGAGGACGGCGCTCGACTTGTCGACCGCCGCCACTTTGGACACCTCGCCAAGGGAGAGCGCCTTGAAATAGCAGATCCAGGACGCACCGGTCGCCAGCCCGGACAGGATCAGAAAGACCCACGAACGCGCGCTGACGGACGCTATGCCCCGGTATGCGCCGGTGAGAAAGACGATCCCCCACGCCAGAACGAGCACGACCGACGTGCGGACGGCCGTGGCGACATCCGAATTGGCGTTTTTGATGCCGCATTTGGAAAGGATGGCCGTGATCCCCGCGAACAGGGCGGAGAATATGGCCGCGGCGATCCACATACCTGCCTCCGAAAAACCGTTTCCTTCCTTCATTGTACCGCGCGGCGGCGCGTTTGTCTACTCCTTTTTTGCCGGGACAGAAAAACGGGGAGGCGCGCGGGCCTCCCCGTTCCCTTTACAGGCATTCTTTCAGGATCGCAAAGATCTCTTCATCCGTCATTTTTTTGTAGCCGTTCGGCTGGATGGCCGTGCCGTGAGCCGCTTCTCGGGCTGCCGCCGTGCGTTCAGCGGCCGCCGAGCAGCGCGCGCAGGCGGGAGACGGCTTCTTCGGTGACTTCTTCGCTGCCGAAGGCGGTCAGGCGGAAGTACCCCTGCCCGTTTTTGCCGAAGCCGCAGCCCGGGGTGCCGACGACGTTCGCCCGCTCGAGCAGGTAGTCGAAGAACTGCCAGCTGTCGGCAAAGCCGGGGCATTTCAGCCATACATAGGGCGAATTTTTGCCGCCCGTGTACCAGACGCCGAGCGAATCGAGGCAGCCCGAAAGGCGGGCGGCGTTGCGGCGGTACACGGCGAGGTTTTCGGCGATCTGCCGTTCCCCTTCTTCGGTGAACACGGCGGCGGCGCCGCGCTGCACGATGTACGGCACGCCGTTGAACTTGGTCGTCTGGCGGCGCAGCCACATCTTGTTGAGCGTGCCGCCCGCGAGCGCGTGCGGCACGACGGTGTAGCCGCAGCGCGTGCCCGTAAAGCCGGCGATCTTGGAAAAGGAACAGAACTCGACGGCGCATTCTTCGGCGCCCTCGACCTCGAAAATGCTGCGCGCCAGGCCCTCTTCGGCGACGAAACACTCGTACGCCGCATCGTAAAGGATGACGGCGCCGCGGCGGCGGGCGTAATCGACCCACGCTTTGAGCTGTTCGCGCGAATAGGCCGCGCCCGTGGGGTTGTTGGGCGAACAGATGTAGATGATGTCCGCCGCGACCTTTTCGTCGGGCATGGGCAGGAAGCCGTTTTCGGCCGTGGCGTCGGCAAACACGATCTTGCGGCCGGCCATGACATTGGTATCGACGTAGACGGGATAGACGGGGTCGGGAATGAGGACGGCGTTGTCCACGTCGAACAGGTCGAGGATGTTGCCGAGGTCGCTCTTGGCGCCGTCGGAGATAAAGATCTCGTCCGCGGCGAGCGAGACGCCGCGGCGGGCGTAATAGCCGCGGATGCTCTCGCGCAGAAAGTCGTAGCCCTGCTCGGGGCCGTAGCCGCGGAAGGTCTCCTTTCTGCCCATCTCGTCGACGGCGGCGTGCATGGCGGAGATGACCGCGGGCGCGAGGGGCAGCGTGACGTCGCCGATGCCCAAGCGCAGGACCTTCGCCGCGGGATGCGCCGCCGTATAGGCGCCGACCTTGCGGGCGATGGTGGAAAAGAGGTAGCTCTGTTCAAGTTTGTCGTAATTGGCGTTGCGTTTCATGCTCTGCGTTCCTTTTTTCTGGGAATAAATGCATACGGAAATTTCCGCGGGGGAAATTTCCGTAATCCTGTCTCTGTTCGGCCGCGGCCCGGGAAGGGGTCAGCGTTTTTTCGATTTCTGTACTGCCGAGGCGATGAATTCGCGGAACACGGGATGCGCCGCGTTGGGGCGGGATTTGAATTCGGGATGGAACTGCACGCCCACGTAGAAGTGGTGGTTTTCCAGCTCGACCGCCTCGACGAGCAGGCCGTCGGGCGAGGTGCCGCAGATCTTCATGCCCTTCTTTTCGAAATCTTCGCGGTAGTCGTTGTTGAATTCGAAACGGTGGCGGTGGCGCTCGGAGATGAGCTCGGCCTTGTACGCCGTGCGCAGCTTCGTACCGGCGCGCACCTTGCACGGATACGCGCCCAGGCGCATGGTGCCGCCCATCTTCACGCCCAGCTGATCGGGCATGATGTCGATGACGGGATAGGCGCTTTCGGGGTTGAATTCGGAAGAATTGGCGTCGGCATAGCCGAGCACGTGGCGGGCAAATTCGATGACCGCCGTCTGCATGCCGAGGCAGATGCCCAGGTACGGCACGCCGTTTTCGCGCGCGTATCTGGCCGCGGCGATCTTGCCCTCGATGCCGCGCCCGCCGAACCCGCCGGGCACGAGGATGCCGTCTACCCCCGCGAACACCTTGGGCGCGTCGGCGTCGGTGAGTTTTTCGCTGTCGACCCAGTCGATCTCGACCTTGGCGGCGTTTTCAAACCCCGCGTGGGTGAGCGCCTCGGCGACGGAGAGATAGGCGTCGTGCAGGCGGACGTATTTTCCGCACAGGGCGATCTTCACGGTGCGGTTGCAGTTTTTCGCCCGGCCGAGCATCTCGTCCCATTCGCGCATGTCGATCTTGCCCGCGGACAGGCCGAGCGTGCGGCAGACGATGGAAGAGAGGTTGGCCTTTTCGAGCATCACGGGCGCTTCGTAGAGGATGGGAAGGGTCAGGTTTTCGATGACGCAGTCGCTCTTCACGTTGCAGAACATGGCGATCTTCTTTTTGATGTCGTCGGGAAGGGGCGCGTCGACGCGGGCGACGATGATGTCGGGCGCGATGCCCATGCCCTGCAGCTCTTTGACCGAATGCTGGGTGGGCTTGGACTTGAACTCGCACGAGCCGGTGATATACGGCACAAGGGTGACGTGGATGAAACAGCAGTTTTCCCGCCCCTCTTCCATCGAGACCTGGCGGATCGCCTCGATGAAGGGCTGGCTCTCGATGTCGCCGATGGTGCCGCCGATCTCGGTGATGACGATGTCGGCATTGCTCTGGCGGCCGACGTTGTAGATGAAGGACTTGATCTCGCCCGTGATGTGCGGGATGACCTGCACCGTCTGGCCCAGGTATTCGCCGTTGCGCTCTTTGTTGAGCACGTTCCAGTACACCTTGCCCGTGGTCAGGTTGGAGAATTTGTTGAGGTTTTCGTCGATAAAGCGCTCGTAATGGCCGAGATCGAGGTCGGTTTCGGCGCCGTCGTCGGTGACGAACACCTCGCCGTGCTGGTACGGGCTCATCGTGCCGGGGTCGATGTTGATGTACGGGTCGAGCTTCTGCGAGGCGACTTTGTAACCGCGCGATTTCAGAAGCCTGCCCAGGCTCGCCGCCGTGATCCCTTTGCCCAGGCCGGACACCACGCCGCCCGTGACGAATATGTACTTCATAACCTTATAACCTTCTCCTTAACGTTATTCTCGGAAATTTTGGATACTCTCTCATGCCCGCAGCGCGGGAAAATGCCGGAAGGAACGGACGGCGGGCGTCCGCAAAAAGGGCGGGGCCGGCTATACTTCGACTTCGCCGGTGAACACCGTTTCGGCGGGGCCGGTCATTTCCACCGTATCCCCCACGCGGATGGTCAGCTCGCCGCCGCGCAAAACGACCGTTACGTCTTCGCCCGCGGCGAACATGCCCAGGGCGACGGCCGCCGCCACGGAGGCGCACGCGCCCGTGCCGCAGGCCATCGTTTCGCCGCTGCCGCGCTCCCATACGCGCATTTTCAGCGTACGTTCGCCGATTTTTTTGACAAATTCGGTGTTGATGCGTTCGGGGAAGATGGGCGCGTTTTCAAACAGCGGGCCGATTTTTTCGAGGTCGACCGCATCGGGATCTTCAAAGACGACGCAGTGCGGGTTGCCCATCGAAACGCAGGTGATCGCGTGGATCCCCCCTGCGATCTCGACGGGCAGCCCTACGATCCGCTCGCCGGGCAGGTCCGCGGGGAGATCCGCGGGGGCAAACGATGCGCTACCCATATCTACGCGCACCGACCCGACGGTGCCGCCGCGCACGTTTGCGTGGAGATGTTTGATCCCGGACAGCGTTTCGATCGTCATATCCGTTTCGGGCACGATCGCACGGTCATAAAGGTATTTGCAGACGCAGCGGATGGCGTTGCCGCACATCTTCCCCTCGCTGCCGTCGGCGTTGAACATGCGCATCTTCGCGTCGGCGACGGCGCTGGGGCAGATGAGCACGATACCGTCTCCGCCGATGCCCTTATGGCGGTCGGACAGGCGCACGGCCAGCCCGGAAGGATCGGGCAGGTCTTCGTGCAGGCAGTCGAAATAGATGTAGTCGTTGCCCGCGCCGTGCATTTTTACGAACGGTCTTTTCATGGTCAGCTCTCGTAGGTTTTGAGGATGCCCAGCGCGACCTCGCGCTTGGAAACGCGGCGGTCCATCGCCTGTTTTTCGATGAAGCGGTGCGCCGATTCCTCGGTCATGTTCAGGTATTGGATGAGCGCGCACTTGGCGCGGTCGATCAGTTTCAGATCGCCGATGGATTCTTTCAGGCGCACGTTTTCGCTGCCCAGAACGCGCAGCCGCTCGCCCGATTTGACGGCCATATCGACGGCCAGGCACAGCGTTTTGCCGCCCAGCGAGGGCAGTACGAACACGCCCAGGCCGCGGAACGCTTCTTCCGCCGCGGCGCGCAGGGGTTCGCGCACGACGGCCGCCAGGCCCATCGTCGTTTCCAGCGCGAGGGTGCGCACGTCCTTCGCGCAGGCGGCCGGGTCGGACGCGAGCACGAGGAGAAGGGCGTCGGCGTCCGCCGCCCGCGCCGCGCGCAGATCGGACACCGCGCGTAGGTCGTAGCCGTCTTCCGCGCGCAAAAGCTCCCCGATCTTTTCCGCCGCGGCGGACGATTCGCTGAATACGAGGACCTTTTTCATGCACAGACCTCCCCTGCCGGTGCCCGCCGAAAGCGGCGTTCAGAGCTCGATGTAGGCGTCGCGCTCGGCCCCGACGGACACGTAGCGGACTTTGCACGCGCAGGCGCGTTCGATGAAGCGGATGTAGTCGAGCGCCTCTTTGGGAAGATCTTCCTTTTTGCGGCACTTGGAAATATCGCAGTTCCAGCCCTTGACCTTTTCGAAGACGGGCTTGCAGTCGTCGAGCACGTCGGTAAACGGGAATTCGGTGAGGCGCCTGCCGTCGAGTTCATAGGCGGTGCAGACCTCGATCTCGTCGTGGCCGGAGAGGATGTCGAGCTTGGTGAGGGCGATCTCGTCGGCGCCCTGGCAGCGGATGCCGTATTTGGACGCGACGACGTCGAAGGGACCGACGCGGCGGGGGCGGCCCGTCGCGGCGCCGTATTCGCCGCCCGCGGCGCGCAGTTTTTCCGCCGGTTTGCCGAAGTATTCGGCCGTGAACGGGCCTTCGCCCACGCACGAAGAATAGGCCTTCATGATGCCGATGACCTTATCCAGCTTGAGGTTGGGAACGCCCGCGCCGATGGGCCCGTAGGCCGCGATGTTGTTGGAGGAAGAGGTGTACGGGTAGATGCCGTAATCGATGTCGCGCAAAGCGCCGAGCTGGGCTTCGAGCAGGATGCTCTTGCCGGCGGCGTGCGCCTCGTTGAGGTACAGGCCGACGTCGCAGACGTATTCCGCCAGGGGCGCGCCGTATTCTTCGAAATAGGCGAGCATCTCCTCCGCCCGGACGGGTTCGGCCCCGTAGGCGTTGGCGATGGTGAGGTTTTTCCATTCCACGATGTCGGGCAGGCGGCGGGCGAGGCGCTCCATATTTTTCAGCTCGCCCATGCGGAAGGCCTTTTTCAGGTATTTATCGGCGTAGACGGGCGCGATGCCGCGCTTGGTCGAGCCGAACTTTTTGTCGGCCAGGCGCTCTTCTTCGAGGCAGTCCTGCTGTACGTTGTACGGCATGGTGATGACCGCGCGGTCCGAAATTTTCAGATTTTCGGGCGAAATGCGGATGCCCGCCTCGCGCAGGCGCGCCATCTCGCCGGCGAGGTGCCGGATGTCGATGACCATGCCCGGCCCCATCACGCAGACCACCCCTTCGCGCAGGATGCCCGAAGGCAGCAGGTTCAGGATGAACCGGCCGCGCTCGTTGATGACGGTGTGCCCCGCGTTGTTGCCCCCCTGGTAGCGGCAGACGATGTCGTAATCCTTCGAGAGAAGGTCGACCATCCTGCCTTTGCCTTCGTCGCCCCAGTTGATGCCGACGATCGCTGTTAACATATCGTTTCCTCGCTTGATGCGGCAGTTCGCACCGCCGTGAAATTACCTGTTCATTATACCGCATTTTCGCCGCGGTGTAAAGCGGAAAAGGCGCACCGAACGGACACAAAACCAGGATTCAGAAATTTGAAAGCCCCGCAGCCGCGCGCAGCGGCCGGCGTCCGACGCAAAGATCGGGGCGGGGCGCGGTCATACGAACAGGGCGTTGAGGTACCCGACGCCGAGAAGGACGGCGAGGAAGGCGAAGTTGAGCAGGAGAAATCTGGCGAGATAGCGCTTCGTTTCGCCCGGACGGACGAGGCGGTAGGTGTTGAGCGTGATGAGGCTGGCCAGCGAAGCGATGGGCGTGCCCAGCCCGCCGATGTTGACAGCCACGAGCAGGCCGGCGTAGTCGCCCGTGAATTTGGAGAGGAGCACCGCCGAAGGTACGTTGGAGATGAACTGGCAGGACAGGACGCCGAACGCGAGCGGGTCGAGCGCGATGAGCCCGCCCAGCCACTCTTCCACCGCGGGGATGCGCGCCAGGTTGCCCGAAAAGACGAAGAACGCGCAGAAGGTGAGCAGCAGGCCGTAATCGACGTGCAGGAGGGCGCGGAAATCGAGCACGAGCAGCGCCGCCGCCACCGCCAGCAGCCCCCAGTAATAGGGAAAGACGCGGAAGACGATGAGGATGGACAGCACGAACAGCGCCGTGTAGGCCGCCACGCGCCACAGGGGCGGCCGCGCTTTCGGGCCGGTCTGCACCGAGGCGGGCTGCGGCCGGACGAACAGGCACACCGCGAGGATGAGCGCGAATGCCGCGGCGAACGGCAGCGCCATGATCTTGAAAAATTCGCCCGCGGGAATGGAATAGTACGAATACAGGTACAGGTTCTGCGGGTTGCCGAAGGGCGTGAGCATGCCGCCGAGGTTGGCGGCGATGTTCTGCATGATGAACACGAACGCGGTCTGCTTTTTGTTCCCGCACGAATCGAGCACGAAATAGCCCAGGGGCAGGAAGGTGATCAGCGCCATGTCGTTGGCCATGACCATCGAACCGAAATAGGTGACGAACACGAGCGCGAGCACGACGTTGCGCATGTTTTTGAACCGCCGCACGATGACGTCTGCCAGCCAGACGAAAAAGCGGATGTTTTTGAAGGCGGCGACGACCGCCAGCGTGCAGAACAGGCAGGCGAGCGTATCGAGGTCGAAATAGCCGAGGTATTCTTTGTCGAAGGGCACAAAAAAACAGGTCACCGCGGCGGCGACCAGCGCCACGATCAGCACGGCGCTGCTCTTGGCGACGTGCGCGGCGAAGGCGAGCGCCCTGCGCCCGCGCGACTGCGGCCGGGACGGCCCGCCCGCCGGCGCTTGCGGCGGCCGCGGCGTTGCCGAAGGTTCCGGCGCTTGCGGCGTTTTTTGCGTTTGCGGGGGCTGCGGCTCCTGCGGCTGCAGCGATTGCTCTTCTTCCATGGTTCTCCACTCCTGTCCGGTCCATTATTATACACCTTCGGCGCGCACATCTCAACCAAAAAACGCCCGCCTGCCGGGAATATCCGGCAGGCGGGCGTTTTTTGAGCGGGGTGCGAGAGCATCCGTCCGCGCTTTTCCGCAGCGCGCCCTCGCCGGAGCTGTCGGCTGCGCTCTCGCATAGCCCCACAGGGGCAATGCCCGCTCGTGCGCTCCGCTCCTCCGCTTTTTCACAAAAATCTCGGCGCTGGCGCCTGCGATTTTTCGTGAAGCCGCGGACAAAATGTTTTATAAATCAATGCGCACGCAAAAATCACACTTTGCGGAATGTAAAATGTAGAATGCAGAGTGTAGAATTGCGGAGAACTTTTTCAGGATTTACTGCGCGTCCGCAAACCGCGCTTTGCGGAAAGCGCCCACAATTTGCCGAAAACTTTCGGCTCACGGAAGGGGTGAATGCAGACGCATGAGATCCTTCGGCTGCGCCACGCTGCGCGCGGCTCCGTTTTCGGGCTCGCGGGGCGCTTATGCGCCCCCACGCGAGACGTTTGCGCTTTGCAAAAGCAAAGCGTACTCGCCCGAAGCGAAGCGCTCGTTTTTGCCCTTGCTAGCAAGCAAAAACTGCGCGCTTCTTCAGGATGACGGAGAGCAAGATTTGCGCGAAACCAAAAATCACTCGCGCGAGGCAAAATCACACTTTTGCCGCAGCGCCCACAATTTGCCGAAAACCTTCGGCTCACGGATGGGGTGAATGCGGCGAATTATTTTACCGAGAGCCGTAACAAATTCGCCGCAGAGGGGAAATCCGTTCGGGTTTCCCCTCCCTATCGCGCAAATCGCAGCATCTCTTTTGCGAGATTTGCGCGAAACGCTTTTCTACACGCTGAACAAAATATCCCCGTACGTCGGGAAGGGCCAGTATTCTTTGGCGGTGTTCAGCTCCATGTCGTCGGCGAAGGCGCGCATTTCCTGCATGACGGGGATCACGCGGTCGGCAAAGAAGCGCGCCGCCGTGGCCGCGCCCGTGCAGCCCTTGACCTCGATGAGCAGGCGGTCGATCTCGTTCGCTTTCGCAAACAGCGCTTCGTTGTCGGCGGAAAGTTTGCGCAGCAGCTCCAGCTCGGCATCGGCGGGCAGTTTGCAGGCGCGCTTACGCTCGACGAGCGCGCAAAGCTCGGCAATGTAACGGTTTACGGCGGGGAAGATATCCTTTTTGCCCATCTCGATCATGGTCAGGCACTCGATGGCAAGCACTTTACAGTAGTTGTCGAGCATGATCTCGGTACGGGACGCGACTTCGCGCTCGGTGAACACGCCGTTGCGTTCGAACAGCTCGATGTTCTTTTTGTCCGCGAAGTGCGGCAGCGCCTCGGCGCTGTTTTTCAGGTTCAGAAGCCCGCGCTTTGCCGCTTCTTCCTTCCACTCGTCGGTGTAGTTGTTGCCGTTGAAGATGATGCGCTTGTGCTCGCGGATGTTCTTCACCACCAGATCGTGCAGCGCCGCGTTGAAGTCGGCCGCGCCCTCGAGCTCGTCGGCGAACTGCCGCAGTTCGTCGGCGACGATGGTGTTGATGATGATGTTCGGGCCGGCGATGGAGAAGGTCGAGCCCAGCATGCGGAATTCGAATTTATTGCCCGTGAACGCGAACGGCGACGTGCGGTTGCGGTCGGTCGTATCCTTGGGCAGGTCGGGCAGCGTATCCACGCCCAGCTTCATCACCTGTTTGCCCCTGCCCTCGTACTTGACGTCGTGTTCGAGCGCGTCGAGCACTTCGGCCAGCTCTTCGCCGACGAACATCGACACGATCGCCGGCGGCGCCTCGTTGGCGCCCAGGCGGTGGTCGTTGCCCGCGCTCGCCACCGACAGGCGCAGAAGATCCTGGTGTTCGTCCACCGCCTTGATGACCGCCGTCAGAAAGAGCATGAACTGCCCGTTTTCGGCGGGGGTGGAGCCGGGATCGAGCAGGTTCAGGCCCGTGTCCGTGCTCATCGACCAGTTGTTGTGCTTGCCCGAGCCGTTGATGCCCGCGAACGGTTTTTCGTGCAGCAGGCAGTACAGCCCGTGCCGGGAAGCCACCTTTTTCATGGTCTCCATCATCAGCTGATTCTGGTCGGACGCGACGTTGGTGATGGTGAAGACGGGCGCCAGCTCGTGCTGGGCGGGCGCGACTTCGTTGTGTTCGGTTTTGGCGACGATGCCCAGCCGCCACAGTTCTTCGTCCAGCTCTTTCATGAAGGCCGAAACGCGCGTTTTGATGGGGCCGAAGTAATGGTCTTCCAGCTCCTGCCCTTTCGGCGGCTTCGCGCCGAACAGCGTGCGGCCGGAAAAGACGAGGTCTTTGCGCGCTTCAAACATCTTGCGGTCGATGAGGAAGTATTCCTGCTCGGCGCCGACGGTGGGGAATACGCGGCCCACGGACATGTTGCCGAACAGGCGCAGGATGCGCAGCGCCTGCTTGTTCAGCGCGTCCATGCTCTTCAGCAGCGGCGCCTTCTTGTCCAGTACCTCTCCCGTGTACGAGTAGAATGCCGTCGGGATGCACAGCGTGCCGTCCTTGATGAACGCGAACGACGTAGGGTCCCACGCCGTGTACCCGCGCGCCTCGAACGTCGCGCGCACTCCGCCCGAAGGAAAGCTCGAAGCGTCCGGCTCGCCCACCACCAGCTCCTTGCCCGAAAATTCCATGATCACGCGCCCGTCCTTCGTCGGGGAAATGAAAC
>ERZ1090861.1609-NODE-1609-length-11217-cov-6.359344_pt1 | contig 11217 bp, 7 predicted proteins | sample MGYA00478482_ERZ1090861 | MGnify/ENA primary metagenome ERZ1090861 (study PRJEB33644, sample SAMEA5815744) | chicken gut metagenome | biome: Chicken; feature: Gastrointestinal Tract; material: Caecum | place: Ireland | collected 2019-01-01 | study: A study of the... | reverse complement strand
CGTAACCGAACTCCATAAAGCAAGCCGGACGGCTTGCGCAATCCCGGGTCAAGGGGCAATGCCCCTTGCGGGTGCAGGGCGGAGCCCGCGAAGTTCTTGCCGCCAGGCAATCCCCGCCGCCAGGCGTAACCGAACTCCATAAAGCAAGCCGGACGGCTTGCGCAATCCCGGGTCAAGGGACGATGTCCCTTGCGGGTGCAGGGCGGAGCCCGCGGAATCTTTGCCGCAAGGCACCCGGCGTTAGCCGCTTCCGAACCCTGAAAAGCAAGCCGGACGGCTTGCGCTATTTATTGCCGCCAGGCAATTCTCGCCGTAAGGCGATTACGAACCCCAATAAGCAAACCGACAGGTTTGCGCCCGTACCGCCGTCAGGCGGTCATACGCCGACGGCGAAAATTGAACCCGCTCCGCTCACCGCTCCGCTCACCGCTCCGCTCACCGCTCCGCTCACCGCTCCGCTCGCGGAATTATCCCCCCGGAAACGGCGGAAAAAGGGAGCATGTGACAAAATTCTGTGACAAAACGGAGAAAGATTCCGTCAATTGCGCCCGAAAGGCGGAAAGGGGCGTCGATGTCTTTGCTTTTTGGCTCGGGGTATGTTATAATGAAACAAAAGCGGAAAGACGGTCTGGCCCGCCCGATCCGCGGAAAATTGTTTGAAAAGTTCCTTCGGGGGGTAATAATAAGTATATGGAAAAGTTTACGGAAAAGAAAACACCCAGAACGAATATATTGTCGATCGTTCCCCTGCGGGGGAAAGTGGCGTTTCCGAATACGCTGATTTCTTTCGAAGTGGGGCGCGACATCACGCTGAAAGCCATCGAACGCGCTTCTGCCGCGTCCGACCGGATTGTCTTTATCTGCGCGCAGCGCGAGACGGAAAAGGACGAGATTTCGGCCGAGGATATTTATCCCGTCGGCACGGTGGCGCGCATCAAACAGGTCACCCAGCTCCCGGGGGGCACCCTCCGCGTGCTTGCCGAGGGGCAATATCGCGCACGCGCGCGTTCGGTGCAGTTTGAATCGGGGTATTACTATGCCGTGACGGACGAAATTTTGTCCGAACACGGCGACGAAGTGCTGGAAGAAGCGTATTTCCGCACCGCGCGGGAGATGGTGCGGGACGTGCTGCTGGCGGACGGGAAGATCGGCAAGGATATTCTCGCGCAACTGGAAGCCTGCGCCGATCCGGACGCCTACATCGACATGACCGTATCCGCCATGCGGGTGCGTCTGGAAGTCAAACAGGAAATTCTCGGCGAGGAGTCGGTGGTCGAACGGTTAAAATTGTTTGAACGCTGTCTCAACGACGAACTGGAGATCGCCAAAATCGAGAAGAAAATTTCTTCCGCGGTGCGGCAGAATATCGACCGCTCGCAGAAGGATTATTTCCTGCGCGAACAGCTGAAAGCCATTCACACCGAACTGGGCGACGACGGCAAGGAAGCGGACGAGTACCGCGCGAAGATCCGCGCCAAGGGCCTGCCCGAAGAAGTGGAGAAAAAATGTCTCAAAGAGCTGGACAGGCTGGATAAAATGCAGTCGGTTTCCCCCGAATACACGGTGATCACGGGGTATCTGGACTGGGTGCTCGATCTGCCCTGGAAGGAGGAGACGAAGGACACCGAAAAACTGTCCGACTGCGTGGCCGTGCTGGAAGCGGATCATTACGGACTGGAAAAGATCAAGGAACGGATTACCGAATACCTCGCCGTGCTCAAACTGACGGGCAGCATGAAGGCGCCCATTCTCTGTTTTGTCGGCCCTCCGGGCGTGGGCAAGACGAGCGTGGCGCGTTCGATCGCCCGCGCGCTCGGCCGGAAATTCGTGCGCATGAGCCTGGGCGGCGTGAAGGACGAAGCGGAGATCCGCGGCCATCGCCGCACTTATGTCGGCGCGATGCCGGGGCGGATTCTCTACGCGATGAAGAGCGCGGAATCGGTCAATCCCGTATTCCTGCTCGATGAAATCGACAAAATTTCTTCGGATATGCGCGGCGATCCCGCCAGCGCCCTGCTGGAAGTGCTCGATCCCGAGCAGAACTCCACTTTCCGCGACCGGTATCTCGAAGTGGCTTACGATCTGAGCAAAGTGCTGTTCATCACGACGGCGAACACCCTGGACACCATTCCCGGGCCGCTGCGCGATCGCATGGAGATCATCGAGCTGTCCGGCTATACGCAGGAGGAAAAACTGGAGATCGCCAAGCGCTATCTCATTCCCAAACAGCTTGCCGCCAACGGCCTGACGGCGGAAAATGCGGAATTCACCGACGACGGCGTGCGCGCCGTCATCGAAGGATATACCCTGGAAGCGGGCGTTCGTACTCTGGAACGCACGATCGGCACCGTCTGCCGCAAGATCGCCGTCCGGTATGCGGACGACCGTTCGATGCCCAAAGTGACGGTGAACAAAGACATGGTGCGCGAACTTTTGCTGGCGCCCCGGTTCTTGCCCGAAGAAAAGCGCGAAAAAGAAGAGGTGGGCGCGGTGACGGGGCTGGCCTGGACGGCGGTGGGCGGAACGACGCTCACGGTCGAGGCGACCGCCATGCCCGGCAAAGGGGAAGTGCGCCTGACCGGGAAACTGGGCGACGTCATGAAGGAATCGGCGTTTGCGGCGATCTCCTTTATCCGCTCGCATGCGGACAAATACGGGATTCCCGCGGAAAAATTCGAGACGACGGACATCCACGTCCACGTCCCGGAAGGCGCCACGCCCAAGGACGGGCCCAGCGCGGGCATCACCATCGCCACGGCCATTTTGTCGGCGTTCACCTCTCGCCCCGTGCGGAAGGACATCGCCATGACGGGCGAAATCACCCTTCGCGGCAAAGTTCTGCCCATCGGCGGGCTCAAAGAAAAAGCCCTGGCCGCTCGCAGAGTGGGAATCCGCAACATCGTCATTCCCGCCGAGAACGTCAAAGACCTCGAAGAACTGCCCGAGCCCATTCGCCGGGAGCTGACTTTTTATCCCGTCAAGGACGCGGACGAGGTGTTCTCGCTCGCCGTCGGGCCGGTGCCCGGCGAACGCCCGGCCAAGCCCCGTACCCGGCCCAAAAAGGGTCCGGTGATCCCCGTGGGCGGATCGGTGGGCGACAGCGCGCCCTCTTCCGTGCGTTGCTGAGCTCTGCCGCGTTCTGTCGGGCGCGCCTTAGCGCCGCCGTCGGCGGAAAACGACGACGGCGGGCAAAAACGGAGAAAACGCTGAAAACGAGGTACCCATGGAAGAGATTGCGGAAAAAATCGTCGTAAAAAATGCGACATTTGTCACGTCGGCGGCTTCGGAGCGGCAATTCCTGCGCCCCGAAAAGCCGCTGATTGCCGTCTGCGGAAAATCCAACGTGGGCAAAAGCTCGTTCATCAATCTGCTCGCCGGCAGAAAAAAGCTGGCGAAAACCAGCCGGGAGCCGGGCCGGACGCGGCTGGTCAATTATTTCGATTTCGGGGAGTTTCTTCTCGCGGACCTGCCGGGCTACGGTTTTGCGCGGGTATCTGCGGCGGAAAAAAAACGCTGGGGACAACTGCTCGACGCCTTTTTCGGAAAGAAAGAAAGGCTGGCCCATGTCCTCGTGCTCCTGGATTGCCGGCATGATCCCACGGCGGACGACGTGCAGATGATCGCATACCTGCATGCCCATGCCATTCCTTTTACGGCGGTGCTGACCAAGGCGGACAAGCTGTCGAGAATGAAACTGAAAGAGCATATAACGGCGATTGCGGCCGATTTGTACCTGGGGGCGGGCAATCTGATCCCCACCAGCGCGGAGACCCGTCAGGGGCGGGAAGAAGTGCTGGAAAGAATCGCTTGCGTGCTCGCCTGCGCGCGGGACGCCGGAACGGCGGAAACCGGAACGGAACCCGAAGAGAACGAAGATAACGAAGAGTACGAAGGGCCGGAAGCCGCGGTTGCGGCGGGAGTCCCGGAAGGACGGAGCCCGGAAACTTCGGAATGAAGCGCGCTGCGGCTTGCGCCGGACGAGAGAAAAGCGAACAATTGAAAAAGCGAAAAGAGAAGAGATAAAGAAAAGGATAGAAGAGAAAAAGAGGGTTGAAAAATGGCGAAATTTTTAAGCACCTGGTATGGTCTGACGATTTTTATCGCCTTTGACGCATTGGCGGCGATCGCGGTGATCGCAATCGGCTACCGCTGGGTATTCAAACGTCTTTTGGACATACTGGCGTCGGCGGTCTGCATGGCGGCGCTCTCTCCCGTGTTCCTGGTCTTGTTTCTGCGGGGGCTGTTGCTGCGGCGGAGGAGCGGCGGAGAGGTGAAGGTGATCGAGCGGGAATACTGCGTCGGGAAAAAAGCCCGGGCGATCGTCCTGCACGCCTTTTCTTCGGGACAAGCGCCGGAAGAACCGGCAGGGCAGAGTCGGAACAAATGGCAGGGGATTTATAAACTGCCCTGTCTTTTCGATATTTTCTGCGGCCGCCTGAGTTTTATCGGCGTGCGGAAATTTTCCTTTGCGGACGCGGCGCTGGTGTCCGAGGCGGACGAGGGGCGTTTTGCCGTCCGTCCGGGGCTGATCAATCCGCTGGCGGCGACGGGGGACGGGGAAACCGACTATCCGGAAATGTTTCGCTCGGATTTGCGTTATTGGAAACGGCTGGGGTTGGGAACCGATCTCAAAATCTTTTTCACCTGGGCGCTGAGGTGTATCCGGGGAGAAAGGGACTGGCTGGGAAGCACTTCGGAAACATCGTATGCGGCCGCCCTTTTGGAAGCGGGGGAAATCACGCAAGAAGATTTTGAAGCGGTGACGGCCAACGCGCTTGCCGAGGAAGAGGAGCTTCGTAAAAAATACGAGGCAAAGGGCGAGGAAAGCGAAAAAATCGAGACGGACGAGGCGACCGAAGAAGCCGAAGGGAACGAAGCAGGATCTGAAGAATCTGAAGAGTCGGAGAACGATTCCTGAAAAGAGTCGGAAGACGGGACGTTTGTCGGCCCGGAAAAGCCGGACGCGCGGAACGGGTGAACGGGAGGGCCCGAGCCGGCGCCGCTTTGCGGCTCCGGCATACAAAGGTCGGAAAAGGGCGGACTCTGCAAGCATACGACGGGGGCAGGGTTGCGACGAGAACGAAAAAAGTCGGCGCCGGGAAAGGCTCCGTGCGGGCATAAAGAGAAATACGGTTGCCCGATGAAAATTCCGTCAAATACCAAGTTTTTCCCTTTATTATGAGAATTGGATTGTTGAAAGGGATAAACGGCTTGATTTCATTGCGTCTTTCTGTTATAATGATACAGTCATCGGAGGACAGTACACCGCAGTGTAGGGGATAGTAAGCGAACCGCCTGCAGGCCGCCTGTCAGAAAAGATGTCGGGTGCGCCCGGTGAAACGCAAAAGGCGTTTTACCGGGCGAGTTTATTTTTCGGAGGCGTGAAATGAAGATTCAGTTGGTTCCCCTTTCGCCGGAAGACAGAGAGCAGTTTATTCTCGACAATCAATGGGCTTTCAGATACGGGGCGATGCTCGAATTCGGCGAGAGGGACAGAAGTCTTAACGCGGAGGGCGAAATTATTTCCCGGAAAACCATTGAACATTAAAGTTATGAAGTGAAGAGAGATTTTGGGGGGGCGCCGGTGTGATGTTGCTTCTCAAAATATCATATACAGCACTTATCGGAAGGAGCAGCGCGTTTTTCGGGAGGGGCCAAAAGAAAGACCGATGAAAAAGTTTTCGTCAGTCTTTTGTCTTTTACGGGCTTCGGCGCGCCGGGAGAGACGGCTTTACGCCCGGAATTTTCTTTTTCTTGGAGCATTATTTCGTCCTTGCGGCCGTTCCGTTCTCGCGCTCGTTCCGTTTTCGCGGTCGTTCCGTTTTCGCGGCTGTTCCGTTTTCGCGGCCGTTTCGTCCTGACATTGCTCCAATCTCGCGCCCGCTCCGGCATTCCGGCTGTATGGCCGGAATGCCCGGGCGCCGCCGGAGGGGATCGGATTTATCGCTTTTGGAAAAGCAAGGCAGAGGTCCTGTCCGGCAGAGTCCGGTTTTCCCCGGGCTTTACACAAACCGCCGCGTCTCGACATAGTACGACCAGCGGGTAGAGCTGATCTGTTCGATTCTGGCATAGTCGGTGGCCGTATGAAGAATATAGTTGTCGCCGAGATAGATGGCGACGTGTCCGATCCGTTCCACGCCCGTATAATTCTGGCGTACGGAATTGGTAAAGTAAATGCAGTCCCCGCGGGAGAGCTGATTCCGGGGAATATAGATCCCCTGTTTCACCTGCGTGCGGGTGGTGGTCTGCAAAATTACGCCGGCGGCTTTGTGGAAAACGTATTGCACGAGGGAAGAGCAGTCGAATTTGGATTTTGTAAAACCGCTTAAAAAGTTTCCGTAGCCGTCGTGCAGGCGCACGGCGCCGTAAACATAGGGCACCCCGAGTTGTTTATAGCCTTCCCGGATCACGTCTTCCACCACCGCGTTGTCGCTCTTTTCAATCGAGAAAACCGAAACATAGTCGGAGTAAATGTATACCGTCTGGTTGCGATAGTAAGTTTTGTACCAGTTCCCCGTCTTTCCTGCCACTATGTACGTTGTTCCCTTTTCCGCCGAACCCACCGAGGCATATCCCGTTCCCGCGCCCGTGCGCATATTTACGCTTTGTCCCGTGACTTTTATGTAAGAGGCGTATTCCTTTACCGGTTCGGGTTCGGGCTCCGGCTCGGAAGTCGGGGGCAGGGTTGAGCCGTCGTCTCCGGAACCGCTTCCGCTGTTTCCCGTTCCGCTCTCGGGGGATTCCGTTCCGCTTTCGTCGTCGCCCTCTTCGGGTATCGTCGGATCCGGAAGCGAGTCCGAAACGCCGCTTGAAGAATCGGAGAAATCCGGCGGGGAGCTTCCGCAGCCCGCGGCAGCAAAAAATGTAAAGCAAAGCGCCAGTATCAGAGCGGCGGCTTTTCGATGTCTGTTTTTCATTTTAATAACCTCCTCTTGTATGCAAATAAATTTTATCGTAAATTTACGCAAAAGTCAATGTATAAAAAGCGGAATTACAGGAAGAGGTTGGAAAAGGTACTCTTTTTTATGCAATTTTTTCCGGAAATATCCGGAAATGGATGCAATTTTCATTCTTTCCGGAGACTTTTCTGCCGAAAAAGGCAAAAAAGGACGGGGCAGAGATGAAACGACAGGGGTTATATGTATAAAAGTATATAATCGGAAGGCGTTCGGCGGGTCGGGGAAGCTGTGCGGGGAACAGAAAGAATTGACGGTCGGGAGACGGGGAGGCAAAGGGGGCGCTCGGAAGGGCGCTCGGAAGGAGGGACGGTCGGAAGGGAAGGGCGGTCGGAAGACGGGGCAGGAAAGGAGGCCGGAAAAATCGGAACTGCAAAGCGGACGAAAAAATTTTTTCTGCGGGCCAAAAAACAGCGGGCGGCGGGTTGCCGTGCGGGGGAAGTTGTGGTATAATAGGAGCATGGAAAAATTACGCACGGATGTACATACGCATACAACGTTTTCTGCGGACGGAATCAGTCCGATGGAAGAAATGCTGAAAAAGGCAGAGGAAAAGGAGCTTGCCTTTTACGGAATTTCCGAGCATTTCGATTACGATTACCTGGTCAACGGGATTCCTTTTTACGGCGGGGAGGAAGCGACTTATACCGACCCCGACGCTTATTTCCCGCATGCCCGGTCGCTTGCCGCGGCCTATGCCGGCAAACTGCGGGTGCTGGTCGGCGGGGAATTCGGCTACACGGATAACCGCAAGGCCTGGACGCTGTATCGGGAGCTGGAAGAGAAGTACCGTCCCGATTTTGTGGTGAACAGCGTGCATACCAACGGCAAATACGATTATTCGGACAGCGAAAACCGGCCGTACCGGAACGCGGACGGAACCCTGCGCCCCAAATCGGAGGCGTACAGGGAGTATTTCGGCTTTGTGCGGCGCAGCCTGGACGTCCCGTACGGGTATGACATCGTGGGGCACATGACCTATTGCACCCGTTATGCTCCCTATGCGGACCGGCGGGCGAGGTGGGAGGAGTTCCGCGCGGAGATCGATTCGATTCTCTGCGGAATCATCGCCAGGAGAAAGATTCTCGAAGTCAATTCTTCCTGCCGGGGCGCGGCCGGGGATTTTCTTCCGGGACGGGATATTCTTTCGAGATATTACGAGCTGGGCGGTCGGAAATTGTCCTTTGCCTCCGACGCGCACGACGTTTCCCGCGTGGCGGACAAGCGGGAAACGGTGGTTAAAGCGCTTCGCGGGCTGGGGTTCGACCGGATTACCGTCCCCTGCCGGGGCCGGCACGTCGAAGTGGAACTTTGAAGGGATTCGGGCCGGGCAGGGTTGAGACGAAGAAGATCGGATAAAGGCGCGGAAGGAGTTAGGAAAACAAAAAAACGACGGAAGAAGGAACGCTATGGAGACGGGATTCTACGAACGGTTGAAAAGCTGTACGACGAAAGAGCAGGTGCGGACGGTATGCCTGGCGGCGTTCGGGCTGTCCTTTTCGCCCAAGCAGAAATTTGACGGAACGGAGCAGGTGCTGTATCTTTTCCGGCGGGACCGGAAATTTTCCGCGGGGCAGGGGATTGCGTCGGCGGCGGCGCAGGCGCTGTACATTCTGCGGGAATTCAAGTACGGCGAAGCGACCTGTCCCGTCCCGCCGTATGTCTGCGCGGTATGCCGCGAAGAGGCGCTGTTGTTTGAGACGGAGCCCTTTTCGCGGTTTTATGCTTGGCGGAAAGAGGAAAAATACGACTGGGACCGCACGCCGCTTTCGCCGTGTCCGGTGCTGGTGGCCGATCTTGCGGCGGACGGGGCGCTTTCCCGGGTGCGGGTGTATCCGCTCGCTTCGCCGGCGGGAGAAGCGGCGTTTTTTGCGGCGCTTGCCGGGGCGCGCGCCGTGCAGCTGTCGATGTTCGGGCGGGAAAAGAAGACGATCGACGAGAATAATTTCCTCAAAGTGTACGAGTATTGGGCCTCTCTGTTCCGGGACGCGCTGGTCGGGAAGGGAGAAGAGGGGCTGTTGCCCGAATATTTCCTCGCGGATATCGAATCGGGCCGGTCGGTGGGCGGCCGCGGTCGGGTGGAATTTATTCTGAACGGCTCCCGCGTGACGAGGAGCCTGCCCCTGTATGAGTACCGGTATTTCTGGAGCATTTACGAAAAGGTGAAAGACGAGCGCACGATTTTTGCGATCCGGCGCAAACTGGACCGGCTCAGCGAGGAGTTTGCCAGGCGGTTCGAGGGGGAATTTTACACGCCCGTTCCCTTTGCCGCAAAAGCGTGGGAATACCTTGAAAAGACGATCGGGAAAAAGAAGCTGGAAAGCGGCGCTTACCGCATCTGGGACATGGCCGCGGGGAGCGGAAATCTCGAATTTCCCATGCCGGCCGCGGTGCTGCCCTATACGTATCTCTCTACGCTGGACGAAGAGGACGCGGCGTATTGCCGGCGGATTTTCCCTTCCGCGGAAGTGTTCTGTTATGACTACCTCAACGACGACGTGGAACTGCTCGCCGAAAAACTCCGGGCGGACGACGCCGCAAAGGCGGAAAACTCTGACGATCCGTCCTCCGTTCAGCTCTCCTTGCTCGACGGGGCGCGGTCGAAAAAGAAAGCGTTTTTCACCGTGGGCGAAGCCGGAGCGGACGAAGGCGAGGCAGACGAATCCGGGAGAACCGGGGCGACCGGGGCGGACGCCCCCGGGATTGCTTCGTCATCCGCTCTGTGTGTCCGGTCTGTCCGATCCGGTCAGTCCGGGACGGAAGCGGCCGGGCCTGAGACCGAAGGGGAGGAAGCGAAAACGGCGGGCGCGGACGACGCGGGCAGGGGAGCAGGCATCGGAGCGTACGACGGTGCGCCCGGAGCTTGGAAAATGCCGGAAAAACTGCGCCGGGACCTTGCGAATCCGCGGCTGAAATGGCTGATTTTCATCAATCCGCCCTTTGCGACGGGAAATTCGTCCTCTCTGACAGCGGGGAAAGCCTCCAAAAACGGCGTGGCGGACACGAAGATGCGGGAGCTGATGACCGAACGCGGCTACGGGGAGACGAGCCGGGAATTGTTTTCGCAGTTTCTGTTCCGGATTTTTGCGGAACTGGGCGAGAGAAAGGGGTATCTCGGGCTGTTTTCGACGCTGAAATATCTCAACGCGCCCAACGACAGGCGGCTGCGGGAGGGATTTTTCCGTGCGTCCGTCGAGCGGGGATTTCTCTTTTCGTCCGAGAATTTCGAGGGCGGAACGGGAAAGTTCCCCGTCAGTTTCGTCGTCTGGAAGCTGGGCGGGGGAAAGATCGGGGAGACGGACCCCGTGTTCGACGTGTTCGACAAGGACGCGGAAAAAATAGGGACCAAGCGCATCCGCACTTCGGGAACGCCGCTCAGCGCCTGGGTGGAGCGCCCGCCCGCGAGGTATGTGTTTCCGGCGTTTACGGGCGCCGTGCGGGTGTGCGAAGGGCACGCGGACGTGCGCGACCGGGTGGCGGACGGATTTCTGTGCTCGCTGATGTGCTGCGGGAACGACATGCAGCACCGCAATCAGACGGCGCTCTTTTCCGGGCCTCAGGCCAGCGCGGGAGCCTATTCGGTGACGCCCGCCAATTTTGAAAAGTCGATGGCGATTCATGCCGTGCGGCGGCTGGCGCGGCCGGACTGGACGAACAACCGCGATCAGTTTTATGCGCCCGTTGAAGAGCCGGACGAGGATTTTTTCACCGATTGCGCGGTATGGAGCGCGTTTGCCGATTCCAACAATACCTGTTCCCTGCGGGACGTGGTCTATAAAGGCGGAATTTACCGCGTGCGCAATCAGATGTTTCCCTTTTCACAGCGGGAGGCGGACGGCTGGAGCGGAAAAGCCGTTTCCGACCCGCAGGAAGGGGAATCCTTCCTCTTTGCCTGGCTGGCGGAGCGCGCGCTTTCCGAAGAGGCGAAAAAGACGATGCGCGCGGCGCGCGTATTTTACGCATACTGCTACGGAAAGGGCGCGGAGATCTGGGATGCCGGCTATGCGCAGCTGAAAGCCTCTGTCGCGCAGGACGAGCGGGGCAGGGAAGCGTTGAACGCGTTGAAAGCGGCGCATAGGGCGTTGGGCGAAAAATTGCTGAAACGCATTTACGAGTATGGATTCCTGAACGAGGATGTCGTCCGCTTCCGGGAAGGGGAGTGAAAAGGGACGCCGGAAAGACGCAACCGAAAAAACCATAAGCGCCGGGGGGGGGGGGGGCCCCCCCCCCCCCCCCCCCACAAAAAAAAAAAAAAAAAAAA
>ERZ1090861.1608-NODE-1608-length-11222-cov-4.416674_pt1 | contig 11222 bp, 10 predicted proteins | sample MGYA00478482_ERZ1090861 | MGnify/ENA primary metagenome ERZ1090861 (study PRJEB33644, sample SAMEA5815744) | chicken gut metagenome | biome: Chicken; feature: Gastrointestinal Tract; material: Caecum | place: Ireland | collected 2019-01-01 | study: A study of... | reverse complement strand
TTCTACACCCTTCTTCTTCTGGTAATCCCGTGCGAGAGCACCTTGGCGCAGAAGATTCCCGTCACGCCCATAGACTCATTGATAACTGTTGGATATGCCACCGGAAGTTTGAAAACCCTCTCCGGTTCCGTAGAGAAGATTACGGAGACACAGATGAATAAAGACCAGATAACGAACCCTTTGGAAGCAATCCGCGGACGTGTGCCGGGCTTGACTATCCAACGCGGGTCAAATGGTCCGGCAGCCTTGGATGCAGTACGCCTGCGGGGAACTACCTCACTGACCAGTGGCAATGACCCTTTGATAATCGTCGACGGAGTATTTGGTGACTTGAGTATGCTCACCTCCATTTACCCTACGGATATTGAGAGCTTCACCATTCTGAAAGACGCTTCCGAAACCGCACAATACGGTTCACGAGGAGCTTCCGGTGTGATCGAGGTCACCACTAAAAAAGGAATGAGCGGCAGAACACAGGTAGCCTACAACGGTAGCTTCGGAATTTCCACCGTCTACAAGAATCTGAAAATGCTGTCCGGCGATGAGTACCGCCGTGTCGCTTCGGAACGCGGGATTTCCATTCTGGACAAAGGAAATAATACCGATTTTCAGAAAGAAATTGAACAGACAGGACTACAACAAAACCATCACATCGCCTTTTATGGCGGTTCCAGTGAGTCCAGCTATCGCGTTTCTCTTGGTTTCATGGATCGTCAGGGAGTGATTCTGAATGAAGACATGAAAAACTTCACTTCGAATATGAACATGAATCAGAAAATGTTCGACGGCTTCCTGAACTGCGAGCTGGGAATGTTCGGTTCCATTCAGAAGAATCATAATCTGGTGGATTATCAGAAAACGTTCTATTCGGCAGCCACATTCAACCCCACCTATCCCAACCATAAAGACCCCGTCACCAATTCTTGGGATGGAATAACGACCGCCAGTCAAATCACCAATCCATTGGCATGGATGGAAGTGCAGGACGATGATGCCACTTCGCACATCAGCACGCATGCCCGTCTGACTTTCAATCTACTGGAAGGGCTGAAACTTAACCTCTTCGGTGCCTATACCTATAATATCGTGGAAAATTCGCAATACCTCCCCACCTCCGTCTGGGCGAACGGCCAGGCTTACAAAGGAACCAAAAAGCGAGAATCCTTGCTGGGCAACATGATGCTGACCTATAAGAAAAACTGGAAAAAACATTTCTTTGACGTGTTGGCACTTGCCGAACTTCAAAAAGAAACCTACACGGGATATTATACAACAGTAAGCAATTTCAGCACCGACAAATTCGGGTATAATAATCTTCAGGCAGGCGCACTCCGTTTGTGGGAAGGCACTAATTCTTACTACGACCAACCCCGTCTGGCATCCTTCATGGGACGTTTCAACTATACATACGCCGACCGCTACGTACTGACGCTGAACGCCCGTACAGATGCTTCCTCCAAATTCGGAGCGAACCATAAATGGGGATTCTTCCCCTCCGCATCTGCCGCATGGGTGATTAGTGAAGAAGAATTTATGAAGCAGTTGCCGATGGTGGATAATCTGAAATTCCGTATTGGCTACGGTCTGGCAGGTAATCAGAGTGGGATTGACTCATACACTACATTGAACCTTGTAAAGCCGAACGGTGTAGTCCCCGTCGGAAACTCCGCCGTCGTATCTTTAGGAGACTTACGGAACACGAATCCCGACCTGAAATGGGAAGTGAAACATACCTTTAATACCGGTATCGACGTAGCTCTTTTCGGCAACCGCCTGCTGCTTTCCGCCAACTATTACAACTCCCGAACCACAGACATGCTTTACCTTTACAACGTAAGCGTACCGCCTTTCACCTATAACACCTTACTTGCCAACATCGGTTCCATGCGCAACTGGGGTACGGAAATCGCCATCGGCATCACCCCCTTGAAGACCAAGGATATGGAACTGAATATCAATGCCAATATCACTTTCCAGCGCAACAAACTGCTCTCATTGAGCGGTATGTACAACGGCGAAATGCTTTCTGCTCCCGAATATAAAAGTCTTGCTAGCCTCGACGGAGCCGGCTTTCATGGAGGATACAACCACATCGTATATCAGATGGTGGGTCAACCGTTGGGCGTGTTCTATCTTCCCCACAGTACGGGACTGGAATCCGACGGAAACGGCGGATACACCTATGGCATCGCCGATCTGAATGGCGGAGGTGTCAGCCTTGAAGATGGTGAAGACCGCTACGTGGCAGGACAAGCCGTACCTAAAACGATTCTTGGCTCCAACATCAGTTTCCGCTACAAGCGTTTCGACCTGTCTTTGCAGGTTAACGGAGCTTTCGGACATAAAATTTACAACGGAACCTCCCTGACCTATATGAACATGAATATATTTCCCGACTATAACGTAATGAAGAAAGCCCCGAAACAGAATATCAAGGATCAAACCGCCACCGACTATTGGTTGGAAAAGGGAGATTATGTCAACTTCGACTATGTGACGCTGGGTTGGAACGTGCCGATTGAGAAAGTGCAGAAACTGAAGAAATATGTCCGTTCCCTGCGTCTGGCATTTACAGTCAACAACCTGGCAACCATTTCCGGTTATTCGGGACTTTCACCCATGATTAACAGTTCAACAGTGAACTCCACTTTAGGCGTGGATGATAAACGGGGATATCCGTTGGCGCGGACGTACACACTGGGATTGAGTATTAACTTTTAATGGAGGAGGAGATGATGAAACAATATATGAAAAATAAAAGTCTTTTTTTGCAGAAAGAAGAACTGCTTTCAAGGATAGCGGAACTGTTTTCAAAGAAGATCTTACGTCCTTCGGGAGTGCTGGTATTCCTTCTTATAACGTGCCTGGGTTTATTCTCATGTAGTAAGTTTTTGGAGGAAAATCCGAAAGATAAGTTACCCGAAGATGACGTTTACAATACAATCTCGGAAGTATATCTCAATGCAGTAGCTTCGCTTTATACATACGTAGGCGGTTATAGTGATAGTCAGGGATTGCAGGGAACGGGTAGGGGAGTCTACGACCTGAACACCTTTACCTCCGACGAAGCCATTATCCCCACCCGTGGAGGTGACTGGTATGACGGTGGTTGTTGGCAAGGACTTTACCTGCACGATTGGGGAATAGAGAATGATGCCATTCAGGCTACATGGGAATATCTCTATAAAGTCGTCATGTTAAGTAACAAATCACTGGAACGGATAGACAAATTCGCCGAAACTCATTCCGCTACGGAACTGCCGGCATACCGTGCCGAAGTACGTGCCATGCGGGCTATGTATTATTATTACCTGATGGATTTGTTCGGACGCATCCCGCTAGTTCAATCCTCTTCCGTAGCAATGAAAGATGTAGTGCAAAGTGAACGAAAAACGGTCTTTGACTTTGTTGTCAAGGAATTGCAAGAGGCGGCTCCTTTGTTGAGCGATGCACATAGCAACCAGTCCGGCCCTTACTATGGCCGTATCACTCGCCCCGTAGTAACTTTCCTACTGGCCAAACTGGCTTTGAACTCCGAAGTTTATACAGACAATGATTGGACGGACGGACAACGCCCGGATGGAAAAAATATAAAGTTCACAGTGAACGGCAGCGAACTAAATGCCTGGGAAACAGTCATCTACTATTGTGACCAACTCAAGACTATGGGCTACAAACTGGAACCGGAATACGAAACGAATTTCTCTATATTCAACGAACCGTCCGTAGAGAATGTCTTCACTATCCCGATGAATAAAACTCTGTACACCAACCAGATGCAATATCTCTTCCGTTCCCGCCACTATAATCACGCCAAGGCTTACGGACTAAGCGGTGAGAACGGTCCCAGCGCCACCATTGAAGCCCTCGAAGCTTTCGGTTATGAAACCGCGGAACAAGATCCCCGTTTTGATATTTGCTATTTTGCAGGAATTGTCCACGACCTGAAAGGAAACATAATCAAACTGGATAATGGAACGGTACTGGAATATCTGCCCTGGAAAGTATCTCTGGATATAACAGACACCCCATACGAACAAACCGCAGGAGCCCGCATGAAAAAATATGAAGTCGACCCGACTGCCACAAAAGACGGTAAGTTGATGGAGAATGACATTGTATTGTTCCGCTATGCAGACGCTTTGTTGATGAAGAGTGAAGCGAAAGTCCGGAACGGAGCAAACGGAGACGAAGAACTTAATGAAGTTCGTAGCCGTGTCAACGCTTCTCCCCGCACTGCCACTTTAGAGAATATCCTTGCCGAACGTCAGCTGGAACTGGCTTGGGAAGGATGGAGACGACAGGACTTAGTCCGCTTCGGGAAGTTTACAAGAGCTTACAGCAGCCGTCCGCAACTACCGGATGAGGCAAGTGGATATACAACTGTATTCCCTATACCGGAGAAAATACGGGTGATGAATGAGAGGTTGAAACAGAATCCGGGGTATTAGGAAGAAATCATAGTGAAAATATGAATACTTCTTTTGGTAGTGTTCATATAATTACTATATTTGTGCAGTAATTAAGTCCAAAGCGTTATGAGTTACAAATCAGTTAAAGACGTTGTAACTATGTTGCTGGAAAACGGTTTTGTTCTAAAAGGTCAGAAAGGTAGCCACATGAAGTTTGAGAAGAACGGTAGGGTAGTTATTGTACCGAATCATAATAGCAAAGGCGTTGAGAAAGGCACTTATTACAGCATTTTGAAACAAGCGGGGCTAAAGTAGCCCCCTTGTTTTCTGTAATTTAATATAGGAGGAGATATGAAAACAGTAGAAGTAATTGTGGAACACGCAGGAAAGAACTTGAGTGCTTATATTGAAGATGCTCCGGTTATCACTGTTGGCAATGACATGAGAGAGATTGAGGACAACATGCGAGAGGCGATTGAATTGTATTTGGAAGATAATTCCAATCCCTGTGAAGTATTGTCCGGAGAGTTTGAATTAAAATTCAAGATTGATGCTGCTACATTTATAAACTATTATAGCAACATCTTCACTAAAGCTGCATTGAGTCGGATTACGGGTATTAATGAACGGCAATTATGGCATTATGCTGCCGGAGTGCATAAGCCTCGCAGGCAACAACTTGAAAAAATACAAAAAGGTATTCAGGCTTTATCAAAGGAGTTATCGGCAATCAATTTATTGTAATACATAGAGTGCTATATATTCAACTTCCAGCTAGTGTGAGATAAAGACGAACCCAAATAAAAAATCCTCGATTTTCATCCGGAGAATCGAGGATTTATATTTTCTGTTGCAGCACTTGTATAGATAATAGCTAATGCAGAAATCCATATTATATGTAGTGGTTATTACCCGATCCAATCGAATGACTCAATTAAATCGAATTACTCAATCAAATCGAAATCATATTTTTCAAATTCACTCCCATTGATTATTATAGCAATTTGATGAAGCCCGAGATGGAATTTTCTCGTCGTAACCACACGGAAAGAGTGTTTTCGCGTTATTCGTGTGGTAGAATTCCCGGCATATTCTTTTTCGCTGATTTTATGAACTTTCTTCGTCAGCGTTCCATTTGCTTTTTGGTAATAAATACCATATTCAAGCCGTATTTTGATTGTCTTATTGCTATGATTCAACAAGTTAAAACCAAACTCCAACGAATCACCGACTTTAACCTTAAGACTTGAAATCTGAAAATCCTCCACACTAATATTATTTCTGATAGAATCAAAGCCAAACAACTCCATCACCTCTGGAATCCCTTGTTTTAAGAGCGTCCGGCAACCGTGTTTAATAATCCAGTCTACCTCTTTCGATTCCCCCTTCCATTTCTTTGCCAAATCAATGACAATTTCCGGATTATCTTTCGCAATATCATTCAAATTATTGGCAACGCTCAACCGTACAAATCTTGCCGGATCATTTTTAAGATTCTCCAAAATAGGAATAATAGGTGTCGGATCTTTCTTCAGATTCGGCAAAGCCATCGCCCAAGGCAAACGCGGACGGCAACCTTCTGACGAAAGCCGCCTGACTCCCCAATGCTCATGTTTCGACCAAACCAACATCTGCTTCATCATTTCATCCGGATATTTTATTATAAAAGGATGAGTCACAAATTCGCAACTTGTGAACTGTGTGATTTTCTCTATCGCCTTGACAGACGTTTCATAATCATCCAACCCATATTGCTCGACATAATTATTCAGAATCACCCCATACTCCAGCATCAATCCAAACTTCGTATCGTCTATCACCGAAAAATCAGGCCGCGTACTTTTTACATGATCCAACAACTCAAGAATCTTAGCGATCGCCTCTTTGTAATCTGCCGGCATATACTTTTTAAGAATGCTAGTGATATGTATCCAGCGCTGTTTTAGTTCCCTGCCTTCCCATTCATCATCCATTATTTGAGAAACAAAACCGTGAGCATCAAAATCATCGATAACAAGTCTCAAATCTTTCGTAAACAGATCGAAAAATTGCTTGTTGTACATATTCTTAAAAGGTTCTGCCATACTTGAAGTCTATATTTAGTATCTATTTATTTGCTACACAAATATATGTCTTTTTTTTAAAAGGACAAGCCCTAAAAACAGAAGTGAGCCACAAAAAAGATTGCAGCTCACTTATACCTTATATATTATAGCAAAAAATTAATCGAAGAAACTCTTGAACTTCTTGAAAATCTTCTCCTTCACTGACGTGTTAGGTTTGAAGTTGTCCGAAGCCTCCATCTTTTCGAGCGTGCTCTTTTCCTCTTTATTGAGCGCTTCCGGCACATAGATACTGATGTTGACGAGTAAATCCCCCGTTCCGTACCCGTTCACATTCGGCAATCCCTTGCCGCGCAAACGAAGCACCTTACCCGGTTGAGTACCCGAATCAATCTTTACTTTCACTTTGCCGTCGATAGTCGGAATTTCCACAGCTCCGCCCAGAGCAGCAGTCGGGAAACTAAGCAACAGATTATAAATCAAATCATTCTCGTCGCGAATCAAGTCCTGATGCGGTTCTTCCTCTACGAGAATCAGCAAGTCGCCTGCCACACCATTGTGTTTGCCGGCATTTCCTTTGCCACCCATAGAAAGCTGCATACCCTCTGCCACTCCGGCAGGGATTTTCACCGACACCACTTCTTCACCGTAAATGATTCCGTCGCCACCACACTTCTTACATTTGTTCTTGATAATCTTACCCTCACCGCCACAAGTAGAACAAGTGACGCGAGTCTGCATAGTGCCCAGAATAGTCTGCTGGTTACGGATCACGGAGCCGCTACCCTTACAAGTAGGACAAGTCTCCGAACCGCCGTCACCTTCGGCACCCGTGCCATGACACTGGTCACACGGCACATATTTTTTGAGTTTAAATTTCTTTTCTACTCCGGTAGAGATCTCCTTCAACGTCAGCTTCACTTTCACACGAAGGTCACTGCCGCGATACCGGCGTTGCTGTGAACCGCCACCGCCAAATCCGCTAACCCTCCGAAGCCTCCCCCGAAACCGCCGCCGCGGCCACCGAAGATGTCGCTAAACATAGAGAAAATGTCATCCATCGACATCCCCTCGCCACCGAAACCACCGAACGGACCGCCATTGCCTGCCGCACCGCTCACTCCCGCATGACCGAACTGATCGTAACGCGAACGCTTTTCCGGGTTACTCAACACGTCATAAGCCTCGGCCGCCTCCTTAAATTTCTCTTCCGCCTCCTTATCCCCCGGATTCTTGTCAGGGTGATACTGGATTGCTTTCTTACGGTACGCTTTCTTAATCTCCTCTACTGTGGCTGTCTTCGTCACCTCCAATATTTCGTAATAGTCTCTTTTTTCTGCCATGCTTCTTTAAAAATTATGAGTTTTATGGGTTGCGAATCCTTATTCCCCTACTACCACTTTGGCGTGGCGCAACACTTTGTCGTTCAATGTATACCCCGTCTGTACACAATCCAGAATCTTACCTTTCTGTGCTTCCGACGGTGCGGGGATTACCGCGATGGCTTCATGGAAATCAGTATCCAGCGGTTGGTCTTTCGTCTCGATGACTTTCACACCATTTTGAGCCAGAACAGCCATAAATTTATTGTAAATCAGTTCCACCCCTTCTTTTACGGCATTGACATCCGTTGCCGTTTCCATCGTCTTGATGGCACGTTCGAAATCGTCCACTACCGGAAGAATACTGCCAAGACTCTTTTCGCCACCATTCAGGATCAGTTCGGCCTTCTCCTTTAAAGTGCGTTTACGATAATTGTCGAACTCGGCAGACAAGCGCAGATATTTATCCTTTTGCTCTTCAAGCGCTTCTTGAGCCTTTTCCAGTTCCTTTTCCAACTCCTCTTCATGAGTCAGCGGAGCGGTTCCCTCTGCTTGTTCGTTTTGCGGTTGGTCTTCCGCAGGATTGTGAGTTTCCTCCACGTTCAGTTCCTCTTCCTTCACTTTTTTTTCTTTCGGATCCATCTTGGTATTTACTATTTTATTATTTACTATTTAGAAACACACGTTATCTATGCAAGATACCGCTTATAAACATACCGGTCTGACCGGATGTCACAGATTTCGTCTGCAAAAACTTTGCCAAGTTGGCCGTTTTGCCAAAAAACGCAGCAAAGGTAACACTTTTATGTCAGATTGGCACATATCAGATAGCTCATAATTCATTTTAAATGTCTACCTTTGCACGCTCAAATAGTAAATAGTAACTAGTAAAATAGTAAATAATAAGATGATTACAGTTTCGAACGTATCGGTTCAGTTTGGTAAAAGAGTGTTATTTAATGACGTAAACCTGAAGTTTACGAGTGGTAATTGTTATGGTATTATCGGTGCGAACGGTGCGGGAAAATCTACGTTTCTTCGTACGATTTACGGAGATTTGGACCCGACAACAGGTACGATTGCGCTCGGACCGGGCGAACGTCTCTCGGTGTTGAGTCAGGACCACTTCAAGTGGGACTCATATACTGTCATGGATACCGTCATGATGGGACATACCGTGTTGTGGGACATCATGAAGCAGCGCGAAGAATTGTATGCAAAAGAAGATTTCACAGACGAAGACGGACTGAAAGTATCCGAATTGGAAGAAAAATTTGCCGAGTTGGACGGATGGAATGCGGAAAGCGACGCAGCCATGCTGTTGAGCGGACTGGGCGTGAAAGAAGATAAGCATTACGTATTGATGGGTGAATTGAGTGGTAAGGAAAAAGTGCGTGTCATGCTGGCGCAGGCATTGTACGGAAATCCGGACAACCTCTTGCTCGATGAGCCTACCAATGACTTGGATATGGAAACAGTGACCTGGTTGGAAGAATATCTTGCCAACTTCGAGCATACTGTATTGGTGGTAAGCCACGACCGTCACTTCCTCGACTCTGTATGTACACACACCGTAGACATCGACTACGGAAAAATCAATATGTTTGCCGGTAACTATAGTTTCTGGTACGAATCCAGCCAATTGGCTCTCCGTCAGCAACAGAACCAGAAGGCGAAGGCTGAAGAGAAGAAGAAAGAACTCGAAGAGTTTATCCGCCGTTTCAGCGCGAACGTAGCGAAGAGCAAGCAGACAACGAGCCGTAAGAAGATGTTGGAGAAACTGAACGTAGAAGAAATCAAACCTTCTTCACGTAAGTATCCGGGCATCATCTTCACTCCCGAACGCGAGCCGGGCAACCAGATTCTGGAAGTTTCCGGATTGAGCAAGAAGACGGAAGAAGGCGTAGTGCTCTTCAACGACGTGAACTTCAACGTAGAGAAAGGTGACAAGGTGGTATTCCTGTCACGCAATCCGCGCGCGATGACTGCTTTCTTCGAAATTATCAACGGAAACATGAAACCCGATGCAGGTACTTTCAACTGGGGGGTAACCATCACCACTGCTTACCTGCCGCTGGATAACACTGATTTCTTCAATTCCGACCTGAACCTGGTAGACTGGTTGAGCCAGTTTGGAGAAGGCAACGAGGTATATATGAAAGGCTTCCTCGGTCGTATGCTTTTCTCCGGCGAAGAGGTATTGAAGAAAGTAAGCGTACTCTCCGGAGGTGAGAAGATGCGTTGTATGATTGCCCGTATGCAGCTGCGCAATGCCAACTGCCTCATTCTGGACACTCCGACCAACCATCTGGACTTGGAATCTATCCAGGCATTCAACAACAACCTGAAGACGTACAAAGGAAATATCCTCTTCTCGTCTCATGACCACGAATTTATTCAGACCGTTGCCAACCGCATCATCGAACTGACACCGAACGGTATCATCGACAAGATGATGGAATATGACGAATATATCACTTCCGACCATATTAAGGAATTGCGGGCGAAGATGTACGGAGACAAATAAGTGACCGGACGAATAAAAGCCCCTGACTCCCATACATGAAGTCTGATGAATAACCAATTTAACAGCAATCTATTCTCAACAATGGGTTGCTGTTCTTTTTAGCACTATGGAAATAAAATATTTTGAAAACAGAGAAGATTGGCGAAAATGGCTGGCAGACAACTTTGAAAATGCCAGTGACGTTTGGTTTGTATTCCCCTCCAAATCTTCGGGCGAAAAAAGTGTTACATACAACGACGCTGTCGAAGAAGCCCTTTGCTTCGGATGGATCGACAGCACCATAAAGGCGCTCGACAAAGAACATAAAATCCAGCATTTCACACCCAGAAACCCTAAAAGTTCCTACTCGCAAGCCAACAAAGAGAGACTGAAATGGTTGCTGGAACATAATATGATTCACCCTGATAGGGAAGATAATATACGAAAAGTATTGTCAGCCCCTTTTGTCTTCCCGAATGATATTATCGGAAAACTGAAAGAGGATAAAACAGTATGGGAGAATTACCAACAATTTTCCGATGCGTATAGACGTATCCGAATTGCATACATTGAAGCTGCCAGAAAGCGGCCGGAAGAATTTGAAAAGCGATTGAACAACTTTATCAATAAAACGAAGGAAAATAAAATGATAAAAGGATTTGGGGGAATTGAAAAATACTACTAATCCCTATGTCTGTAATTGTAACTTTGATTGTAATAACAGGACAGAAGCATTATGCGCATAATTGATATTCAATTCTCTTTCTCGAACGTAGTTATTTTTCTGCCCTTCACCTTTCTTCCAGATTCCTGATAAATAGTGTGTTTACGGGTGAAGGGGCGCTCTTACACCGTCTTTTTACCGTAAGCGTCTCCGCGATTCTATATAGTGTATTAAAATAAAAAGGCTAATGATCCC
>ERZ1090861.1607-NODE-1607-length-11223-cov-6.571275_pt1 | contig 11223 bp, 10 predicted proteins | sample MGYA00478482_ERZ1090861 | MGnify/ENA primary metagenome ERZ1090861 (study PRJEB33644, sample SAMEA5815744) | chicken gut metagenome | biome: Chicken; feature: Gastrointestinal Tract; material: Caecum | place: Ireland | collected 2019-01-01 | study: A study of... | reverse complement strand
TCTACACGAGCCTTATCGTCGGCAGCGTCAGATGTGTATAAGAGACAGGGAAACACTTTGCCGCCGCAATAATCCACATGCTCGCCGATGACGTTGATCCGGCCCGCCGCCGTAAACAGATCTTCCGCTTCCCCGCCGAACAGCTCCGCGAATAATTTCTGCGCTTCTCTTTGTTCCATATCCTTTCTCTCCTTGCTTTTCTCTGCCCGTTCACCGAGAACTTGAACGTTAAAGTTACCGGGCGGACTCCGCCTCGGTACCGACGGTATGATTATACCATGAACGCAGGAAAAAGTCAACGGGGGAAAAGGAATTTTTATCGGATTTTTCCCGAAGCACGCGCGCATTGTACGGAACTGCGGCACCCACCTGCGGGCCGGCCCTACCGGCCCGCTCCCCAAACCCCGCGCGCATTGTACGGAACTGCGGACTCCTCCGTTCTTTGCCTAGTCCTTCCCGGAAAACCGCCTTTCCGTTTATCGTTTACGCCGCCCCGCGACGCGGGGCGGCGTAAAAATAAGTTTTCCTTTCTTCGCAAAAATCCTGAAAGAGCGCTTTCCTCACTTCTTATCCGGATTGCCTTCCGCCCCGCTTTCTCCCCGTCCGCCCGGCTCTTCCGCCGGGCTGTGAGAGGGCGAGGGGTTTTCAGGCGGCTCCGATTCTGCCGGCGCCGCGATTGCCTGTTCCGAATCCGCCCGGACGGCGGCAGGTTTCCGGAAACGGAAAAACCAGACGGCAAAATATACCGCTCCGACAACGATGAGCACCAGCGCGATCAACTGAGACGGCGAAAGCGCGGAAACGACGGTGGCGCCCCGATCGTCGGTACGGGCAAACTCGATGAGAAAGCGCCAGATCCCGTACCCGACGCAATAGACGGGGAGTAGCGGAAATTTATGTCTGCCCGTATTTTTATAAAAAAGGAAAAACAGCGCGCCCGCCAGTATAAAGAGAAAAATGCTTTCAAAAAGCTGAACGGGAACCACCGTCCGCCAATCATAGAGATGATTGACCGGATCGACTTCCACCCACATCCGGATACCATACCAGGCATCCGTTTCGGCGCCGTGACAGCACCCCGCCGTCAGACAGCCGAGCCGGCCGAACGCATGCGCCAGCGGCACGCAGCAGGCGGCAATATCCGCCATATCGGGAAACCGACGGCGTTCTTCCCGATCTTTACACCAATGTCTTCCAAGCAGAAAATAGACGACCAGGAAGGCAACTGCGCCGCCGATGAATCCGCCGTAAAAAGTCGCGCCCGTATCCTCCGCGATTTCAAACTTTCCCGTTTCCATGAAGTTATAGAAAGCCTGAAAAAGCACAGCAGAACCGTAACCGACGACCACCGCCGCCAATGCTGAAAGAATGACAACCCGTTGCAACGCCAAGGAAAACCCGCGTTTTTGCGCCATGCGGTCCGCCGACAAAAACGCCGCAACCACGCCGACCAGAATGAATATGTCATACAGAGTAAGAATTGCCTGAGGATACATGTTTTCTCCTTTGCAGGGCGCAACGCGGGCTCCGGATCCGCAAACCGGAAACAGCCCGCCCGCAGAGTTTCATTTATTATACAACAAAACGCGCTGTTTGTCAACAGCGCGTTTTGCATTCTTCAGAATCTTTTCCTCCCGGCATTCCGCCGCCCGTCAAGCCGCAAAAGCTCACGCTTTCCGGACGAAAACATCGAAAGCCGAACCGTCCGGCAGAACGATCCGGAGTTTGTCATCGCTCTCCTCCACGCTGCCCTCGAAACATACCCGGAGCATGGCGGCCATTTCATTCTGCATTTCTTCCACACTCACCGCACCTCTCGTCTGTTTACAATGGTTCATCGACATATCTTCAATCCTCCCAAGTAAATTTGTGATTTCATTATAACAGAACAATTCCCGGTTTTCAACAAAAAAAATTGTCTGTCTTTGTCGAATCCTGCGGTATTTTATCGAAAAAGGAAGAATCCGTAAAAATTTGTTTCTTTTTTTGACTCCGCTCCGGAAAAAATCACAAAAAACCCCATGTTGCGATACCGGCTCGCGGCATCGCAACACGGGAAAACACCGTACATTCAGTTCTCTTCTGCGGCTTCCGGGTCTGTCTCCGCCGCAGCCTTTTTCTTTTTAAGGGCAAACCGATAAACCAAACCGCCGATCATCGCCAGCACGACCGTACACCCGAAAATCGCCGCGGATCCCCAGTAATTCTGATTGATGAGTTCCTGCCCGCACCAGGTAGAAGCGATCACGGAAGGAATCCTGGCAAGATTGGTAAGAAGGAGAAAAACAAATATGTTTTCATCGGTCAGACAAACCAGCCAGGTGAACATATCTTTCGGGGTGCCGGGAATAAAATAAAGCAGGAAGAAAGTGAAATTCAAACGCTTTCGATCCTTCAGAAAGGCCAGGGACTGCATTTTTTCCGGCGATACGAACAGCCCCACGATCTTCATGCCGTACCGCTTCCCGAGCAGAATGATGATCAGGGAACCGATAACGCTCCCCACCATGCACCAGAGCAAGCCTTCCCATGTTCCGAAAATACAGCCCGCCGCAATCTCCAGCGCCTCGCCGGGAATGAGTTTGAAAACGATCTGCACCACCCGCAGACAGATAAAGACGAAAATCGCGCTTTTCCCGAACCCTTCCAGCCATTCGCGGAATGCGTCCGCGTCTTTGATAAACAACGCGATTTTTTTTCCCACCGCGAAATAAAAAGCGGCAAACCCCAACAGAATCAACCCGACGGCCACAAAAAAGAAGATGCGTTTGAGCTTCGCGTGTTTCACCTCCGCAGAACGCTCGTTCAGCGCCGTCAGAAAGGCGTTTTTCCATGTGGTCAGCCGTTCTTTGCACCTCGCGGCAAGCGATTTCTTCCGCACGGGCGCCTCCGCTTCCTCCCGTTCGGGTTTGACCGGATTCCCGGTCATCGCTTCCCTGCCGGGGCCCTTTTCCCCCTCCGGCGTTTCCGGAGCCCCCGTTTGTTCCGCACTTTTTTCCGCCGGGCCGTTTTGCGGCGCTTTGCCCGACTGCGTTTTGTCGGGCAATTCTCCCGCAAGAGGGGTGCCGCCCGCCGTCTCTCTTTCGGTCAAAAGTTCGGTTTTTTCCGCCTCCGGCGTACTTTCGGTTTTCAGTTCCGGAATCCGGACAATTTTTTCACGCATAAAATTCTGTTCCCCGTATGCTATTATCGGAAATTTCCGCCGAAGTCATACCGCGTCCCGAAAAGAGCCGGGATTTCCGCGACTTTTGACCGATCGATTACAAAGCGAGCAAAAAAAGACCGCACCGTCCGACCGGGCAAGTGCGGTTGAAAAATTTCTTTTCTGATTCGCAAGTGCTTTCCGTCCCAGACAAAAAAGCGTCTTACCCCAAAGCACTTCTGCATCCGGAACTTACAGCGCGCAGACGTTTACGGCGCGGAGTTTGTTGGGATTTTTGGGATCGGTTTCCGTTTCAAAAGAAACCTTCTGTCCCTCTTTCAGGCTCTTGTAGCCTTCCGCCTGAATCGCGGAATAATGCACGAACACGTCGTCTCCACCCTCGTCGTTGGCGATAAAGCCATAGCCTTTCTCTGCATTGAACCATTTGACCGTACCTTGACTCATTTCGGGTACCTCCGTTGAATAAATTAAAATTTTTTGTACCCCGAATAAGAACCAAAAACGAGCCGATCCAGTCCTTGCAAGAGCAATTCAAAACCGTTGACGTTTGCAGTTGCTATTTTGAATACAAGGATATTATAACACATCTTCCCCCCGATTGCAATACTTTCTATGCATTTTTTTTCGCATTTTTTGGAAAATATCCCGAATTTTGTGGACAGAACCACTCTTTCATGTTATAATTTGACTGTTGCCAGCGGCTGTCTCGCCGCCGGCCCGATTTTCCGGAAAACGGAAAAGTCCCCTAAAACCCTGAAAATTGATCGGGAGACTCATTCATGGATATTGCGGAAATCCTTAAAATTATTCTTTTCGGCATCGTGGAAGGCATCACGGAATGGCTTCCGGTTTCCAGCACCGGGCATTTGATCCTCGCGGACGCATTCCTGCCCCTGCAACAGAGCGACACCTTCAAGGAGATGTTCAACGTAGTCATTCAGCTCGGCGCCATCCTCGCCGTGGTCGTGCTGTTCTGGAATAAACTTTTCCCCTTTCAGCGGAAGGACAAAACGCAACCGGTCGTGCAAAAAAGCATCCTCCGGCTTTGGGGAAAAATCATCGTCGCCTGCATTCCGGCGGGCGTGGTGGGCATCCTGTTCGACGACTTTCTGGAAGAACACCTGCATACCCCGCTCGTCATCGCGGCCATGCTCATCCTGTACGGGATCGCATTCCTCGTCGTCGAAGACAAAAACAAAAACCGGGTGTTCCGGGTACAGACCACCGACGAAATCGACTGGAAAACCGCGCTGATCATCGGCGCCTTTCAGGTGCTGTCCCTCATTCCCGGGACTTCCCGTTCGGGCGTGACCATTCTCGGCGCCATTCTCATCGGCGTGGCCCGCCCCGCCGCCGCCGAATTCACCTTTTTCCTGTCCGTTCCCGTCATGTTCGGGGCAAGTTTCATCAAAATCCTGAAATTTATTCTGGAAAGCGGCGGATTTTCGGGCGCGGAAGTATTCGCGCTCCTGCTCGGCTCTGCCGTTGCGTTCGCCGTCTCCCTGCTCGCCATCGGATTTCTGATGAGCTTCGTCAAAAAGCACAGTTTCAAACCTTTCGGCTGGTACCGGATCGCGCTCGGCGTCCTCGTCATCTGCGTTCTGGTGCTGCCCAAAGTCCTTGCCTGATTCCGGCAGACTCTTCCCGAAGGAAAGAAAACGCCGTCCGATCCTCATCAACGACTGCAAAAAACAGCCGTCCGGTTTCGTTTATGAAACCGGACGACTGTTTTTGCCGATTGATTTGTTTACGGGCCCGAAAAACTTTTTCCGTCAACGCAACCTTCCCTGTCCGCGAACCGTGAAAAAAGCACCTCCCGCCTCGTCATTTTTCTTTCTCTTTTCACATCGACCGGCCTTCACGACACGCTCCCCCGCCCGACCGTCTCCGAAGTTCGGCCGCGACATATTCCAACTGAGGAACGGCCTGTTCAAAAAACTTCCGATAAGTTTCACAAAACCTGTTCAACCCGGGCTTTCCTTCCCGGAACGGTTCGCGTTCTCTCCTGTAACCGCCGCGGCAGAGCGCATACCAGGGGCATTGTTTGCAAGCCGGGTCCACCCAAAGGGATTCGGCCACAAATTTCCGGCACAATTCGGAATCGTACATCTCCTGAAAGGACTGTTCCGCAACATTGCCCATTTTATAACGATCCAGCACATAAAAATCGCAAGGATATACGCTGCCGTCTCCTTCCACGACAAAATAAGCCGAACATCTTCCGTTCATGGCACAGCTTTCCGGGGGAAGATTCAACAGCATGCCGACATAATTATCAAGGTTGCGTATGCTCAGAAACGTCCCCTTCCGGAAACAGGAGACATATTTTCTGACGCTCGTCAGCAAAAATCTGAGATACGCCTGCGCGGAAAGCCGCGGCTCCGTTTCCCCGTTAAAATCCAATTCGTCCAGACAGGGAATAAATTGCAGGTAAAAAAATCCGTTTTGCAAAAAAAAAGTTGAGCACCTGATTGGCGTTGCGCGCCACCGTATTGTCCACTACGCACAGAATGTTGAACGGCACCCCGTGCTTTTTCAGCAATCTTCCCGCCTCCATAACCGCCGGAAAAGTTCCCTTTCCCGCCGCGTCCCTGCGGTTTGCGTCGTGAATCTCCTTCGGCCCGTCCAGCGAAAGCCCTACCAGAAACTGATTTTCCGCAAAAAAAGCCGCCCATTCTTCATCGAGCAACAGCCCGTTCGTCTGAACGGACTGCGAAACCCGGATTCCCGGCTTCTGATACTTCTTACAAAGCCGGACATGCCGCCGGAAATATTCCAGCCCCGCCAACGTAGGCTCCCCGCCCTGAAAGGCAAAAGAAACGCTTTCCGTTGCCGTCCGGAACGCGTTTTCCACCATTTTTTCCTGCACGTCCGGCGCCATCAGTCCGTAGTTATTCACCGTGCGGCGTTCCGATACGTCGGCGTAAAAACAATACCGGCAACGCATGTTGCAAAGGCTGGACGCAGGTTTGATCAAAAGACTCACATGACGCATACACTTTCCTCCGGCTCCGCAAATGCCGCCCGGCATACCCTTCCCCTTTCCTCCGGTCTTTGTCTTTTTCAACAGACGACATTCGTCTTCTGTCTATTCCGAAATCAGGGCAGCAGGTATGCGATCACCGCCATTCAGCCCCTCCTTTGAAAAAAGGCGAAGAAAGAGCGGAGCAATAGACGGGCGGCCTATCCGGCAATTCCGCCGCTTACTTTCCGTTCAGATGATAGCGCTCTTCATACGCCTTGCGGTCCCTGCCCGTCGCTTCCAGGCGTTCCGCATATTTTTCCAGTTGCGCGCGCGGAGCGTGTTCCGGCCCGCCCTCTCTGAGCACCGTCCACATCGGATCCACCTGATACGGGGATTTTTCCATATATTTATTCTGCCAGTTGTACACAATGCGCGCCCCTTTGTCCACGAGATCGGGACGTTCCGGCGCAAGATTCACCTGTTCGTGCGGGTCGTTTTTGACGTCGAAAAGCATTTCCTCGTCAAACATATGCCCGCCTCCGTAGACAGTGCGTATATGTAGACAGTGCGTATATATAGAATAAAGCATTATTCAAGATCATTAAAATCAAATGTCGTTAGTTCGAGTCTGACACGCCTTGAAATGACAGCTGTATTTTTGCAACATTTTGCCTCGTTTTTGGCTGCATAATTTCAACGACTATTCAATAATTATGCAATTTTAGGCAAGAAAAAAGCGAGTATTTTGCATAAATACTCGCTTTTCTTGAATTGACAGCTTTTTTGTACTGCCAACATGTCTGCGTTGCCCAAAAAAACTGATTTTATCAGCCGTTTTGAGTTTTCATTTCTCTGTTTTCTCGCTTTTTCCGTTCCGTTTTCGAACCACACACTTCGCGATTTCAAAGAAGAGATTTCAAATAATCTTTACCACTTTTCCGAACTCGTTAAACTCTTTATCTTTAACGGAATATATTTTCATACTGTTATCCTTACTTTTGCCCATAGTAAGCATTTTTGCCGTGCTTGCGGAAATAGTGCTTGTCAAGCAAGTATTTGTCCACTTCTTTTGCTTGCGGATTGATACGCTCGGTCTCTATCGCCATTTTAGCTACGGCTTCGAGCGTGACGGCGTTCTCTACTGCTTTCTCAGGCGTTACACCCCACGTAAACGGTCCGTGGTTTTTTACAAGCACGGCGGGAATAGCGTTGCAATCTTTATCCGCAAAGGTTTCGGCAATTACTTTACCGGTATTCAGTTCGTAATCGTTTTCCACTTCTGCTTTGGTGAGTGCTCTTGCGCACGGTACGCTGCCGTAAAATGCGTCGGCGTGTGTTGTTCCGTATGCAGGAATACTTCTTCCTGCTTGCGCCCAAGATGTTGCATAAGTGCTGTGCGTATGTACAATGCCGCCCACGTCCGCAAACGCTTTGTATAAATACAAATGTGTGGGCGTATCGGATGACGGACGGTATTTGCCTTCTATCACCTTACCGTCCAAATCCACTACTACCATATCTTCGGGCTTCATATCGTCGTAACTTACCCCGCTCGGCTTAATTACCACAAGTCCGCTCTCGCGATCTATTGCCGACACATTACCCCACGTTAAAACCACAAGTCTGTGTTTTACAAGCGCAAGATTTTGCTCACACACGCGTTTTTTAAGTTCTTCTAACATTTTACTTTACCTCGGACGCAAGTTTTTCTACTGCAAGATTTGCTTTGTATCCTTGCATAAACGCCGCAAACTTTTTCTTTTCCTCGTCGGTAGCCATTACGGTAGCTTTTTCCACATTACGGAATATGTCTTGCAAGAATTCAGCAAGCAAACTTTTTTTGTTTGCCGCATAAAGGGCAAGTAAAGCTATGCCCCATGCTCCGCCCTCGCCTGCATTTTTCACAACCGTTACGGGAGCATCGAGTGTAGCCGACAATGCGTTTTGCCCAACGAATTCGGTTTTATAAAATCCGCCGTGCGCCGTTACGCTGTCTATATTCACGTTTTCACCGCGCAAGATATCCATACCAAGCGCGATAGCCGCATTAGCCGAATAAATCTGCATTTGCATAAAATTGGCTAAATTCAGTTCGCCGTCCGGACTTCTTACGATAAGCGGCGCACCGTTTCCTGTCTTTGCAAGCGGTTCGCCCGCAAGATAGTTATAACCAACGAGTTTCCCCACTCTTTCGTCACATTCCAAAGATTTGTTAAACAACTTAGTGAACAGTTCGCCCTTGTTTATGTCGGCCCCGCAAAGTGTAGCAACTTCGGAGAATAGGCTTACCCACTCGTTAATTTCGGTAGTGCAGTTATTCGTATGTAAGAGTGCCGCCGCGTAACCGTCGGGCGTAGCTATAATATCTATTTCGGGATAATACTTTTTTAGCGGCTTTTCGAGAATGACCGTCATATTTGTGCTCGTTCCCGACGACACATTCGCCGTTCGCTGTGCTACTGCATTGGTGCAAACCATTCCCGTTGCCATATCGCCTTCGGGCGGACAGCATACGACACCGGCTTGTAAATTGCCGCTCGGATCAAGCAGTTTTGCGCCTTGTTTGGTGAGTATTCCTGCATTCTCACCCGCAAGCATTACTTTTGGCAAAAGTTTGTAAATGTCTTTATCTATGCCCTGCGCTTTGAGTAGCGCATTGTATTTTTGTATCCGCGCTTTATCGTAGTCACCTTCAAGTAGCGGAAACATACCGCTTGCATCGTTTGCGCCTACCACGTTCTTACCTGTAAGCAAATAATGCACGTAGCTGCTTAGCGTATGCAAATGTGCAACGCTGTTGGCGTGTTTCTCTCCGCTAAGTATAGCCTGATAGTAGTGTGTTGCGCTCCACCGTTGCGGCATATTGAATTTGAGAGCCGCGCTCAATTCTTTCGCCGCTTCTTGCGTGCGCGTATTGCGCCACGTGCGGAACGGAGCCAATAGATTATCCTGCCCGTCGAGTGCAAGATAGCCGTGCATCATAGCCGAAATACCGATAGCATCAATTTGAATAAGCGACTCGTTATACTTTGCTTTATATTCCTTACTCAGCTCGGCATAACTGCTTTGCATTCCTTTTATCACTTCGGCTAAGTCATACGACCACCAACCGTCAACAAGCGAATTTTCCCACTCGTAACCGCCGCTACACAAAACGCTACCGCGCTCGTCTATAAGCACAGCCTTTATACGAGTAGACCCGAATTCTATTCCGAGATACTTTTTCATACTTGCACCTTAAAACGGATTTTCTGTTTTGTACGGAACGGTCTTGGGTTGGTTGTACCCTATATTCTCCGCCCCTACGTATTTGAATACTTCGTATAGCGCCTTACCGTAATGCCCGAACGCCACCGCGCCGTGATGCGGGAATCCGTTTTGTATAAGTACGTGACGGTAAAAGCGTCCCATTTCTTTAATCGCAAACACGCCTATGCCGCCGAAAGATCGGGTAGCTACGGGAAGTATCTCGCCTTGCGCAACGTAGGCATACAAGTGATTATCCGCCGTGGACTGTAAACGATAGAACGTAATGTCGCCCGGTTGCAAATCGCCCTCGAGCGTTCCGTTGGTGACTTCCATCGGCAAACTGCGCGCCATAATCTTCTGGTATTTCATTGTAGGATTGCATACTTTTGACGAGCACGTATTGCCGCAGTGGAATCCCATAAACGTGTCGGTAAAAGTATAATCGTACTTCTTGGCAATCTCGCTTTCGTACATATCTTTGGGCACGCTGTTGTTGATATCCAAAAGCGTTACTGCGTCTTGACTTATGCACGCGCCTATGTACTCACTCAGGCAACCGTATATATCTACTTCACACGATACGGGAATACCTTTACCGGTCAGTCTGCCGTTTACGTAGCACGGCACAAATCCGAATTGCGTCTGAAACGCAGGCCAGCACTTGCCTGCAACGGCAACGTACTTTTTGCTTCCTTTGTGACTTTCTATCCAATCCAAAAGCGTAAGTTCGTACTGTGCAAGTTTGGCAAGAATCTCCGGCTTTTTATTCCCTTTGCCGAGTTCCTTTTCCATGTCTTTCACCACGTCGGGGATACGCTTATCGCCGTCGTGTTTATGAAAAGCCTCGAATAAATCGAGTTCGCTGTTCTCCTCTATTTCTACGCCTATGTTATACAACTGCTTTATGGGTGCGTTGCACGCAAGGAAGTTAGAGGGGCGCGGTCCGAACGAAATAATTTTTAAGTTACGTAAGCCTGTAACCGCTCTTGCGATGGGTACAAATTCGTGAATCAAGTCGGCGCAATACTCGGCGTCGCCTACGGGATATTCGGGGATATACGATTGCACGCCGCGCAGTTTTAAGTTATAGCTTGCGTTGAGCATTCCGCAGTATGCATCACCGCGGTTATCCATAAGATACGCCGTACTTTCTTCCGCCGCCGCACAAAACATAACCGGACCGTCGAATTTTTGCGCCAAGAGCGTTTCCGATATTTCGGGACCGAAGTTGCCGAGATACACGCACAGAGCGTTACACTCAGCTTTCTTCAAATCCTCGATTGCTTGCATGGCTTGCACTTCGGATTCTACGATACATATAGGGCACTCGTAAATATCTTGTTTACCGTATTTCTTCTGATATGCGGCAATAAGCGCCTTTCTGCGGTTTACCGACAAACTTTCGGGAAAGCAATCACGAGATACCGCTACAATGCCGACTTTAATTTGAGGAATGTTATTCATACTTTCATCTCCTTTTTATTTCTTTTATACACGATGCGTGCTTTTGATAAACACACCAATAAAATAATACGCACATATTCGGCTTGAATACCGTTATCACAAACTTTTGAAACGAATTTTATCCCATTGTACTATCTTCTGTTTTCGCAAAATGTCAAAATCAAGATTTATCTTCTATCATTATTTTACTTCATTGCGTTGGCAGATTATATCACAATTCAATTATATCATAAAATGTCGTATATGTAAATACTATGGTGTGATATTTTTTTCAACATCTTTCCAAAAATAACAAACACGCGTACCCTGTCAGGATACGCGTTCATTTTTACTTTTTGAATGTATTTATCATCACTTTGACTGCCTTCTTTTGCTCCTCTGT
>ERZ1090861.1606-NODE-1606-length-11230-cov-12.747204_pt1 | contig 11230 bp, 6 predicted proteins | sample MGYA00478482_ERZ1090861 | MGnify/ENA primary metagenome ERZ1090861 (study PRJEB33644, sample SAMEA5815744) | chicken gut metagenome | biome: Chicken; feature: Gastrointestinal Tract; material: Caecum | place: Ireland | collected 2019-01-01 | study: A study of... | reverse complement strand
TCTTTGGACATTTGATCGTCCTCCTCTCAAAGTATTACGGATCCATCCGTTAGGATCATTGTATTGCTTTAAGAGGTGGCTCTCAACAGCGGATTGCCCTTATAATTCAGGTGGCTCTATCGTTCGGAATGGATGGCTCTCTGTAACGGATTGAATGGCTCTGAAGCCACGGAATACTCAGGATAGGATCTGCATCATTGCTGATGCGGATCCTGATGTCCTTTATAGCAACTTCAATTGTATGTGAATTGTCAAGGTACGAGTTTTGCATCTGTGATGCTGTATGCTGTTCCGGAATGTAATCCAGAACAATGTCAATGGGGACCACGTCCTGCTTCGGGCGGGGGACCTCAAGATGACCATAATTCGCTGCTGGGATCTGATCCGTTGCCGCTACCGCTTTCCGACAGCGGCTGACCCAGTTGTAAAAGTTGCTTACTGCAATGTCGTTTTCACGACACCAGTCAGCATCTGTCATGCTGCTCTGGCGGCATTCATTGATAAGCCGGATCTGTTCCGCCATCGGAACACGGGCTTTGCGAGTACCTGCCATAACCTATCCATAATTGAAGTGAAATAGTTTAAATATCTTTCGACTACAATTATAGGTAAAACTTGAGGATCAGGAAATTCGCAGGAACATTTGGCGCTTACTTTTTTTCCATTATCTGATACATAGCTAATATATGCAATCAGCGGGCGCCAACAGACGGTTTTGCGAAGCAAAACGGACGGGATGCGGAGCGAGCGGACTTAACCTATATCTATTGAAATCTGCAGATACCATATAATGATTGAGACCATTGAAAAATGGTACGAATCATTTAAGGAGGATGTCTTATGTTAGATTACAAGAGCATCATTATCAAACGATATGCACTGGGCCTGAGCTACAAGAACTGGCTGAAGAGTTCAGTGCAAGTAAATCTGGAATCAACGACTTCATCCGCGCTTTTGAAAGGTGCGAAAAGCTGTCGTATCCGCTTCCGGAAGGAATCACGAACTATGCGATCTACGAACTGGTATACGGCCATGAGCCAGGTACCAACAGACGAAATGCCGGCTACGAACAGCCTGATTTCGCCGCAATCTTTAGACAGATGAATGAGCGTAGGAACATGACAATCGTCTATCTGTGGAGCCGTTACCAAAAGGATTGTACAGCCAGAGAGGTCAAACCTTATCAATACCGACAGTTTTGCGAACTGTATGCCCGCTGGTGCAGCGAGAACTACGAGACACTGCATATCCAGGCGGTGATCGCTCTGAAGATAGAAGTTGACTTTGCAGGCAAAACTTTTAAGCTGATCGAAAAACTTACTGGCGAGATCACGACCATTGTCGTATGCGATAACTGCAAACAGGCCGTTACTGCCAACAAAGATTGGATCGATCCTGACCTGAATAAGGATTATGCAGCATGGGCTGATCATAACCATACCGTTATTTTATTTGCCAAGGCACGCAAACCTAAATGGAAAAGCAGCGTTGAAAATGCTGTAGGCATCCTTGAGAAGGGGGTCTTTCACAATTTAGAAGAAAACCGTTACTTTTCACTGGAACAGTTCAACAGGGATCTCTGGCCAAAACTGTATGCTTTGAACCATGAAAACTTCAAAAAGAAAAACTATAGCCGATACGACCAGTGGATGGAGGAGCGGCAGGAACTGCTTCCTCTTCCGGCTGTTCCTTACGAATACACGAAGAGGCGGACTGCAAAGGTATCTGCTGATTTCCATGTACGCTTTGATAACGCTTATTACAGTGTAGTTAAAGCATATCTGCATAAGAGCGTTATGATCGCTGCTTCTGCGACAACAGTCAACATCTATTCCATGAAAGGGGAGCTTATCGTCAGTTGGCGAAGGGCTTCCCGCCGGGGAGAATGGCTGACAGACCCAGCGCATTTGCCTGAAAGCTATAAACAGATGTCAGAGTGGAATGCTACTTACTTTACCAGGAAAGCAATGACAGTAGTCCCGAATACGGTCAAAGTCATAGAACACATACTGCGAAGCCGTGAGCATGAGGTTCAGACATATCGCCTGTGTATCGGTATCCTGGGCTATACAAAGAAGTATAGCAAGCTTGCCCTGGAGGACTGCTGCAAACTGGCAATTGATACGAATCATATCTCGTACTCTTTTATTAAGAATTCAATTGCCGCTGTCGCTGAAGAGATTGGAAGCGCCGGTTTCAATACCAAGCTCAACGAAGAACGTAATAAAGGGACGTTTGTCATGAGCCCGCATGCCGGAGACATTGAACGGTTTCTCTCCAAGAGCAGTAAATTTGCCGGGGAGGTGCGTGATGAAAAAGCTTGATCGGATCAATGAACTTGTAGATGAACTCAATGAACTGAAACTTGGATGCATGGCAGCATCACTTGACACACTGTATCATTAAGAAACATCTGATGAACTGGATGCCGTATCGCTGCTTGAACAGGTGATCGGACCAGAATGAAACATCACAAAGATTCCAGAACAGACTGAAACGTGCCTATCTTTCCGGAGGTCCTCAATCGCTGGATAAGTGTAAAGATTCTGTGGAGCGGGTTTATCTGCCTTCTGATATCAACGCTACACTGTCATCGCTGGATTTTATCCGAGAAGGCTTGAACGTTTGTATTCTTGGACCGTCTGACAGCGGAAAATCATATCTGGCCAAAGCATTGGGAATACAGGCCTGCCTGAATTAAAGAGCTATGTATCATCATTGTGAAGAATTCCTTGAAACCATGGTCGCTCTGAAGCAGGCTGATTACTCAAAATATCAGAAAAATATACGCTTTTACCTGAAACAGAATCTGTTGATCCTGGATGATTTCCTGCTTCACACGATAACGGATGAGTACGAGATCAAAGTCCTCTTTGAAGTCATGGAAAAAAGCAGTGAACTGTCAAGGTGCACTATTGTGTGCTCTTAAAGAGAGCCTAACAGCTGGGCTTCGATGATCCTCAATAATGGTATCAGCCAATGCGATACTGAAACGGGCAACGAAACACTATACTGTAGTGATCCAGCCCAGAAACTAACTGACTATAATAGGCGTTTCAGGGCGTCCGTTAAGCTCTGCACAGCGTCCGCTCTGAAACGCATCGGAGTTCACTGGGCTCCGCAGAATGCAATATGCTGACCGCCGATAGGCCTGTATAGCGGTGTTTATGTCACATTACCTGGTGTTTACGGACTGGATTAGGCTGGACAGGTAACGGCAGTCCTGGCAAATAGATTCGTCTGTCCCTAAAGTGTTAGGAGGGAGGCCCAGGGATTCGCTGGCCTGCATAACATCAGAATCTTTACCGCCAGATTCTGCCTGCATGATGGCAAGCAGATAGGGACATAATCAGAGATTCCATATTCTTGTGCGTACAGCTTAACGATTCATTGATACTGCAAAACTTCTTCAGAAAAGTTCAGTCCAGGAATGGTGATAGAAGAAGTAGCATTATCTACTTACAGATTATTGCAGGAAGAGTGCCGGATCTTTCTTCATATACCTATGTATATCGCTGCGTATAATCAAGACCTCCATTCCCGGTCACGGTGATAGGTTCTGCAGCTCCCTGTAAGAGTACGTTGTGGAATACTTGGTGTGAAATTATCAAGGTACAGCAGGACAAAAATGGTTAGCTCTTTGATTATTGCTGATAGTATAATGGGTATGCGTATAATTATAAGATGTGCATAATATACAAAATAGAAATAAAAAGTGATATGTTTTTGTGCATGTATTGTGCTTGAAATAGTGAAGTGATATACTAAACAAATAAACTGTCATTCATTATACAGTATCGTTATAGCTTTACAGGAGGGTGTTATGAAAAAGAGAAGAGGGATTCAAAGTTTTTTTATTCTACTGATGGCAGTTTGTATGGTAGTACCGTTTTCAGTAGAAGCAGCAACGCAGACCCAAGATGGAATTACAGTGTCCTTAACGACAGATAAAGAGAATTATGAGCGAGATGATGATATACAGGTCATTCTTAGCGCTACGAACGAGGGTAATGATCCTATTTCAAACCTATCCCTTGAGAATATAATTCCAGAGAGATATGAGATTTTAGTCGGATCTTCTCAAAAAATGCAGTTGGAGATGTTAGATATTGGAGAAACTGTAAATCTCGAAACGGTTTACAGCCCCAGTCTTGAAGAAGATGCTGAACCAACGGAAGACACAGAGATACAATCAGGGCAGTCCGATAAAAATGATGAAGATACTAATGACTCCGATTCAGCTAAAACTGAAAATAATGAATCGGAAAATTCTAAGAATAAAGCTAAAGTGGCATCTACAGGAGACGATACACCAATATTACTATTTGTTATTGCTCTTGTAATAAGTGTCGTTATATTTATAGCTTTGGCTATATTCAAAAAGAAGAGAAAAATGTTTGGACTTTTTCTAGGTATTATTATGGCAGGTTCTATGGTTATGTCTTTTGATATATTTGTAGAGGCTGCTGAAGCAAACGCTAAGAAAATAGAAATAAGTACACCAGTAACGATTGATGGAAAGGACAGTATTATTGAGGCATCTGTTTTATATACAATCTCTACAGATATTCCACAGGAGTCGGAAATTACATATAGCGTAAATTTTGAAAGCAACGGTGGAAGCGAGGTAAGTAAACAGGAAGTGCCTGCTGGAGAAGTTGCTAACGAACCGGAACCGCCTGTAAGAGACGGCTACAAGTTCTTAGGGTGGTTTTCAGACTATGAATTGAAAGAAGTGTATGATTTTGAAACGGAAGTTACGGGAGATATAACGCTTTTTGCTGCATGGGAAAGAACAAATATGGAAGCTGATTCAGATATAAGTGGCCCATATGCAGTCGCATTCGAATTAAACTATAATGGATGTGAAAAACGTACGGAGCAACTTGTCGATGAAGGAATGAACGTGAATAAACCTTCTGATCCTGCTAGATCGGGATATGAATTTGTAGGTTGGTATACAAGTGGATCAGATAGTCATTTATATGACTTTGATACTCCAGTGTATAAAAGTATGGTTTTGTATGCAAAATGGAATGCTGTAGATTCCGATGGAGATGGAGCAAATGATCTTTGGGAAACGGCTAATGGATATGATCCAAATTATTTTGATGCTGAGTTTAATGTGACAGGGAGTTCTACTGATGGTATTATTTCAGCTTCTGTGAACTTGAATTTGAAAGGAAATCAGGCCGATTCTTTACTTGTGACACCAATTAGTAATGGAGGATATTTTACTGAAAATATACCTGGATATATGGGATCTGCTTTTGATTTTGAAGTGGAAGGATATTTCGATTCTGCGGTAATTACTTTTACATTTGACCCTTCAAATCTATCAGATAGTAGTACAGCAGTTCCAACCGTTTATTATCTGAATGAAGAGACTCAGACATTAGAACCACAAGAAACAACTGTGTCTGGTAATACAGCGTCTATCACAGTAGATCACTTTTCAACCTATATACTTTTAAATAAAACAGATTTTGATCAGGTGTGGAATGCTGATATTAGACCACCAGAAGAAATTCCGGAAAATGAAGGACTTGATGTAGTATTTGTAATTGATTCATCAAGTAGTATGTCATCAAATGATGGTGATGAACTTAGACTGGATGCAGCTAGAGCATTTGTTGATAAATTAAGTGAAAAAGATCGTGCGGCAGTAATTGATTTTGATGGCTCTGCTCAAATTTATCAAACATTTACAAACGACAAAGAAGCATTGTATGCTGCTATTGGACAAGTAGATAGTTCGGGAAGTACAAACCTTGGTGTGGGAATCAGTACTGCTATCAATCAATTTACCGATGAAAACTATGATGGAACCAATACATACAAATATATTATTATGTTAACTGATGGTAATGGGGGTTATGATGCAGCCTACACAACTTCGGCAGCAGAAAACGGTATACTTATTTATACGGTAGGTCTGGGAAATGGTGTTGATGAAACATTACTACAAGAAATTGCTGCTGGAACTGGTGGTAAATACTATTTTGCATCTGAAGCAGATGCACTGTCAGAGATTTATGAAGCGATTGCAGGTGAGACTGTAGATTATTTGTCAGATTCCAATAATGATATGATTTCAGATTATTTTACTCAAAAGCTTTGTGAAGGGATACTGACTTATGGATCTGGAAGTCCGACAGAGCTTGCCGGGATTCCATATGAAGATATTCAGGCAAATGATGATTATGACGGAGATGGTATAAAAAACGGAGAAGAATTAGAGGTCTATTATGATGAGGAACAACAGCACATTTTTGTTTACTATCATTCTAATCCAGTAGTTAAAGAAGAGGTTACAAGCTGGCATGCTACAGATTCTCATTTTAATAGTGGAAATGTGGAAGGCGGGGAAATTTTTAATAAGAAAACAGAATGGTTTGGATTGGGTGATGATACCTTTGAATATAATGGAAGTGCACTTGCAGCTAATCATGGATATTCAGCACCGGGCGATACCAAAATTGATATCGCAATGACTATTCCTAAAAATGCAAATGTCACAATTGATGGAGACCTTGACATTACTGCGGATATAATATTAGAAGCCGGTGCATCATTGACTTGCACAGGAGATATGAAGGTCAAATCGCATATAACTTTGGCATCTACTGCTTCTTTAAAAGCAGATAAAGGAGAACTTAAAGTAAATGGTGGTAACGGAATACTGGATATGAAGCAAGGAGGACTTGTAAGTTGTAATGATTTCTTCTTCGATTCTGGAACAAGCCATGCACAATATCTTAAGGCAGGCGTTATTCAGGCGAGCCAGGATGTAGAAATCAGAGAAAACTTTTATGCATCAGGAACCCACGAATTTCAAATTGTTACTGGGGTTAGACATACTGTCAATATGTGGGCTAAAATTATAGATGAACCTTTGCATTTTAATATATTCCGGGTTGTTGGAAATGGCATTGAGGTACTAGATGTGAAAGAACCTTTCAGGTGTTATGATCCAGAAGGTTTTATAATGGATGATTGGTCTTGGTTGTTGTATGATTATTATGGAGAGGATTTCTTGATTACCTCTGTACCGAAACCGAGTCAGTGGGAGCATAGCTTGGTTCAAACTGGGACGATGCTTGCAATTGCGCAGCATAAAGAGCAGTTTGGCAATTCGATGATAGGAGGAGTGGATTTGGAAGAATATACTTTTTCTGCATATGATCCAAGAACAAAGAGCCCACAAAAATATACGTTGACCAATATTAATATAACTACGGTTGATATGACTGTAGGAAGTGCAATAACAGGTTCGGTTAATTATCAAGGAAAACTTTATCAAATTTCAACAAGTCCAGATCTCGTAGACCGCCTGTGGAAAGACTTTAAAGACACAGCAGCTATTACGGCGATAAAAGAGGTTGGGGATGTCTATATAGGAGCATATAAGAACCTCGTAAAAACTACGATAGCTGAATTTTTACCGGATAATCTTAGAGACTCTATGGAAATGACAAAAATGATTAAAGACTATGGAAAATTGTTGCAGAAGTATTATGAATTGGGTCAATAAAGAGATATAAATATTTGCTAGACCGTTACCGTTATTATAATAGCAGCGGGCCAACAGTTATTAGTGTTGGTTAGGATGGGGGCCTTTGAAAAAATCTCTGTAATTACAGATCTTCTATGATAATTGTTGGGCTGAAAGCTAATCTGAGAGCTTTCAGCCCTTGGCTTATATATAACAGCACATGCTGGGCATGTCAAGTACGGGTGGGACCAACCCGTTTATATAAGCTTTTCTTACTCCGGGAGCCTGTCTTCGTACATGATGCTCATTTCTCCATACACCTGTCCCCAGTTCCGAATCGGCATTGTCCATTTCTTAGTTGCTTCAAAAGTTGCCAGATAAAGTGCCTTTATACTGGCTGCGTCGCTTGGAAAAAGCTTCTTTGACGATTTAGCTTCCAGTAGGTGGGATTCAATGATTCTATGGCACTTGTCGTATTAATTACTTTCCGGACTTCTGCGGAAAACTTTAAGATTGGGCAGAGCGCATCCCAGTTCTGCTTCAAGCTCCTCATTGAATTCGGATATTTAGCTGATCATTTTTCTGCCACCCTCTCCAGAGTTTCCAGTGCCTGTTCTTCGGAAGGAGTCTTGTAAATCGTCTTCAGGTCTTGGGCAAACGGCTTATGGCCTTTGTCCTCCACATATGTCAGCGTGTTTCTTACCTGGTGCACGATGCAGCCCTGGTATTATGTCTTGAGATATGCCGCTGATATTGCTTCTTTGATCCCGCTCAGACCATCGGCATTTTACCCCATGATTTTTCAGCTCATTCAATATGGAAAGCCAGTATTTTTCGCTCTCGTTGTCTCCAAACTGGATGGTCAGGACTACTTTCTGTACATTCAGTTTGCGCCCAAGAATCACATAGACAGCCAGCTTCCTGATTACTCCGTTACCTCGGACAGAATAATGGATGGCATCGATATAGAGTACAGGATAAATTTCCGACAGAGGGCGCTTCTTCCAGTCGTCGATCTGGGTAGGATTTTATCTGTCACATCAGAATGAAACCTTCCGAGGCTTCGAATCCATAGATATCTTTCAGTGTTTTCGAGATCTGCCGGGTGGTCATTCCTTTTGCGTATATGGAGACAATCTTCTGCTCGACAGATGAAATATCGTTTTAAAGTTTTCGGACAACCTGTGGCTTGAACGTAGATTTTCAATCCTGGTGAACCTGTATATCCATGGTTCCATAGCAGCTGTTAACCTGCCTGCTTTTATATGCATTGCGGTAATCATCGCTATCCGAACGCTGAAATTTTTGATAGCCAAAGTGCTCATCCATCTTATTTTTATCGCACCTTCCAACAAGCCTTTCAGTGCTTCCTGAATATCTTCAGCAGACTGGATAATATACTCCTGAAGAAGCTGCTGGATAATGTTGCGTTTTTCTTCGGTCATAACAACTTTGCGTACCGTTTTCTTTTCTCTTGCCATAATAATAGGCCTCCTATGATTTAGATTTTATCATAGAAGACCTATACCTAATAGCTATTTACATAAAAAGTTTCACATAGTCTGGAATTGTCGAAGTTGGGAGATTTAATCCAATAACTTATACACCCTCTTCTATGCATAACAAATCTTTTTTATATCTTTGCCGCTTAATGAAATACTTTCTTGATAATTCTTTTTTGCATAAGATTTTTTTATTGACCGGGCATATACATTTCTCAATTCGCCAATATTTATCTTTGCTTCTGCATTGCCTTTATTATAATAGATGTATTTTACGACAACATCTTGATCTATTTCTACTCGATTAATATCTTTCTCTAAGTTTAAAATGTCTTCCACTTTATATACTTTTACAGTTTTCATAGTTTCCCCCTTCTCTTGATCTTAATCTTCATACAGCTTAGCAATCTCATAAGCTTTAGCATTATAAATAGAAAATACCTCTTGTATTTTATCATAAATGGATGACATTGCCAATGCTTGCAAACAAAATTCGTTTTCTAACGAACTCGTTGCAATATTCAGTGCAAATAGAGGAATTTTTTCTTTTGAATTTTCTACTTCGACACCCCCCACTGCTATGGTGAGGTATTCTTTCCACACGTCCTTTGAGTTTCCTTCACTATGGTACTCTAAATTCTGAGATTTCAATAAAGCTGATTTACATTTATAAGATCTATAAATCATCCCATCCCCCCATTTAAAATTTTTTGTGTTTTCTATCTCAGAATTGGAAGAACGCATTCCTTCTCCCATAATAGCTATATGTTGATTACGTTTGAGACTATACCGCCGTAAAAGAATTCTTACGTCATTATGCCTTTCGAAAAATAATGCGTTTAAATTACTTAAAATGAACATACAATAAATTTCAAATTGTTCCTTATAAAACTCCTTTCTCCATTTTTCACGCATTTTTTTGCTCGGATGTGGTACGTTTAATTTCTTTTTACATTCTGAAATATGAGCTGATTCCTTAGACAATATCTGTGTTTCTAAATATGATTCCAATCCACAATAGTATCTGAAAAGTTTTTCTTCCTTATCTAAAAGAAGTTCTACAAACTTTCTGTTCAAAAATACATTATTCCTATTTTTAGGAGAAAAAGTTTTTAGTGGCATTAAGCATTCAGAGATATTACCAATAGGAACTGTGAAAACACCTCCTTTATTAACAGAAGAATATAATCTATTATCCGCAACAAATTTTCCTTTGCTGTTAGTAGATCTAAGAAATACATTAACTGTTTTTGTATCCTTGTCTATTTCATATATAGAATACCTCATACCATCTTTTCTACTACTATGTTCTCCTGTTTTAGTATATGATATTCCCGTACAAAATATATTTGTCGATGAATCCATGTTAAATATTGAATCATAATTTGCTTCATGAATATGACCATGTAATATAAAATCAACTTTTAATTTATTATAAAAAAAGTCTTCCAGTTTTTTTCTGTCTTGATATGTAAACCAATCTAATGGATGATGCATACAAACAATTGTAAAATCAACTTTTTTCCTAGAAGATAACTCGTTTTTTATATCATCTATCTGCTTGTCTCCTATTACCAGCTGGCCATAGATATTTTGAGTTAGTGTACTCCAGACTGAATTTATAAAAATAACTCTAGTGCACAATCCATTAGACGCTTTAAAGTCTTTCACACCTATTCCATTTTCCGGAGATCCATACATAGTTGAGAAATCATTGTATTCTCTAAATAATGTATGCAAATCTTTTTCAATGATCTCATTCATTTTGGCAACATCAGAAATATGGTTTACTTTGAGCCCGTCTAACCATTCATTTTTATGTGATACATCATGATTCCCTGGAACAATAGCCGTTCCTCTTTTGGGAGTTAAACCACATTTTTTTAATAACTTCTTCAATTTTCTACTTAAGGGATCAAAATAGGACATGTTTCCACGATCAACACAATCTCCTGTTATTACTAATAAATCATATTTCCCTACTTCTTTTTTCATCTCATCCAAATCCATAATAAGATTTTCCAGAAGCAAATCACTAGATTCAGTATTATCGTAGTGAATATCTGATAAGTGGACTATAACTTGTTTTTGCATAATATCACCCCACATAAGTTATTGATGATATTTTACACTATTTTTATATCTTTTTAAATACTTTTTATAGAAATAATTACTAAATTCGACAAAATTCTTTTTTATAGGCCAAATCAAATATTGAAACAGACATTCTGCC
>ERZ1090861.1601-NODE-1601-length-11248-cov-10.133923_pt1 | contig 11248 bp, 14 predicted proteins | sample MGYA00478482_ERZ1090861 | MGnify/ENA primary metagenome ERZ1090861 (study PRJEB33644, sample SAMEA5815744) | chicken gut metagenome | biome: Chicken; feature: Gastrointestinal Tract; material: Caecum | place: Ireland | collected 2019-01-01 | study: A study of... | reverse complement strand
CCCCCAAGCCGCCCACTCCTGAGAGCCACAAGACTACTGACAATGTGAGAGGTGATATGCACATGGAAACCATCAATATCCGGGCGCTGCCCAAAACTGCTCGGGCCTTTGACGCCCTGCCCGCCGAGCGGCGCAGCGCTATTCTGGCCCAGGAGGACACCAAGACCTTCCTGTCCCAGCTGCGGGGCATGAAGGGCCAGAGCCGAGCCATCACCGGCGCTGAGTTGACCATCCCCGTTGTGTTCCTCGACCTGATTGCCGAGAACATGTTCCGCTATTCCAAGCTGCTGAACCGTGTGCGGGTGCGCAACGTATCCGGCCAGGCCCGGCAGACCATCGCTGGCACCGTGCCCGAGGCCGTTTGGACGGAGATGTGCGGGGCCATCAATGAACTGAACTTTGTGTTCAACCAGGTGACTCTTGACGGTTACAAGGTTGCCGGTTATGTCCCCGTCTGCAACTCCCTGCTGGAGGATAACGACATCAATCTGGCATCCTGGATTGTGGAGATGCTGTCCGAGAGCATCGGCCTGGCAATGGACAAGGCTATCCTCTACGGCAAGGGCTCTGCCTCCCGGATGCCGCTGGGTATCGTGACCCGTCTGGCGCAGACCGCCCAGCCCTCCGACTATCCCGCCAACGCTCCCGCCTGGGTTGACCTGCACGAGAGCAACATCCTCCAGATTGGCGGCGCGGACGTGACCGGCGCCGAGTTCTGGAGCGAGCTGATGACCGCAACCGGGGCCACTTACACCCGGTACAACCGTGGCACCATGTTCTGGGCCATGAACTCCAAGACCTACGCCGCCTTGAAGTCCAAGCTGATCACCTTCACCGCTACCGGCGACATTGTGGCCAACCTGTTCGGGTCTCTGCCCATCGTAACCGGCGACATCGACGTACTGGAGTTTATTCCTGACGGCGACATCATCGGCGGCTACGGTGATCTGTACCTGCTGGCGATGCGCTCCGGCCTGATGATCGAGAGCTCCTATGAGGTGCAGTTCCTTCAGGACAACACTGTGTTCCGCGCCAAGCAGCGGGCGGACGGCCAGCCCATTATCCCCGGCGCGTTTGTTGCCATCAACATCAACGACACCGCTGTCACCACTGCCATGGACTTTGCCGCTGATACTGCAAACGACGCCCAGCTGACCGACCTGACCATTGCCGGCGTCACTCTGAGCCCCACCTTTGACCCCGAGACCTACAGCTACAGCGGCGGCACCGCGACCAGCAACTCCGCCAAGGTGGAGGCTACTCCCGCCCAGGCCGGTGCTCAGGTTGCAATTGCGGTCAACGGAAAGAATCTGCGCAACGGTGGCACCGCCACCCTGACCGCCGCCACCGCCAACACCATCACTGTGACCGTCAAGCAGGGCAACGCGGTGAGGGTGTACACGGTGACTGTTACCGGCGCTTCCGGCTGATTGGAGGTGTAGGCCATGACCGACGAAGAGATTTTAACTGTGCTCAAGGTGGATCTGCAGGTTTCTACCGATAAGCTGGATAACTACCTGGGCCAGATTATCCAGGCGGCCAGGGCCTACATCCAGACTGAGGGCATTACCCTAGACTGCTCGACCGGCGACGGCATGTTGGTGGAGATGTATTCCGCCTACCTCTACCGCCGCCGACGCGAGGAAAACGTGGCTATGCCCAGGATGCTCCGCTGGGCGCTCAATAACCGTCTGTTCAGCCAGAAAGCGGGTGAAGCGGATGGATGATGTGCTCACCCTGATCAGCCAGACGCTCGCCCAGAACTCCACCGGGGCTTTTGTTGTGACCGGCGAGGAACGGGCAGAGATTTGGGGCACGGTCAGCTCTGTAAACCGCACTGAATGGTACGCCGCCGGACACGATGGGCTAAACCCTGAAATCGTGTTCACAACCCCGCTGGTCAACTATTCCGGCCAGCGGGAGGCGGAGTACCGGTATATCAGGTATGAGATTTTCCGCACGTACTTCCAGCCGGAGAGCGACATGATTGAACTGTATCTCCAGAGAAAGGCGGGGGTACAGTGAACGTTAAGATTGATGATCTGGTTGAATCTATCCGTGGAGAACTGGAGGATTATGCCTCGGAAGTCGCCGGGGATGTGAAAGAAGCGGTCAAAGAGGCCGCAAAAGCCGCTGTTAAGGAAGTAAAAGCAAAAAGCCCAAAAGATAGCGGAGCATACCGGAAAGGCTGGGGCCAGGTAAAAGTATCTGAAACCGCTGGAAGTATCGTGGTTGTGGTCAGAAACAAAAAGAGATATTACCTGACACACTTGTTGGAAAATGGGCATGCACTAAAAGGCGGCGGGAGGACAAGAGCCTATCCGCATATCAAACCGGCGGAGGAGCTTGCCGAGCGTGAGCTAGAGAAGAAAGTGAAACTGAGGATTGGAGGGTAACCTTGTGAGACTGGAAGACTTGAAAACCTTACTGGAGTCCACAGGGTTACCCGTCGCCTATCGCGCCTTCCCGGTTGGGCAAGCGCCTGATCTCCCATTCATCTGTTACCTGGTGGAATATTCCAACAACTTTGACGCTGACAACCGGGTTTACCATCCCATCAACCATATCAGTATCGAGCTATACACAGAGTTCAAAAATCCGGATGCCGAGGCCCTGGTAGAAACGGCCCTGAAAGACATCTGCTGGGAGAAAACCGAGGAATATTTGGACGACGAACGATGCTATGAAATTTCCTACGAAATTGAGGTGTGAATATGCCTAGCAATACTCCTAACAAGGTCAAATACGGCCTGAAAAATGTGCATTATGCACTTCTTACCGCAGAAGAGGACGGGAGTGCAACCTATGGAATCCCGGTTGCTATCCCCGGAGCAGTCAATCTGACGATGGACGCGCAGGGAGATACTTCTACTTTCTATGCCGATAACATGGCTTACTATGTGACGGCAGCCAATGGCGGGTACAGCGGCACATTGGAAGTGGCTCTGATCCCGGATTCCTTCCGTACAGATGTGCTAAAGGAGACATTAGACGAAACGGCAAAGGTGCTAACAGAGAATGTGGACAACCAGACTGTGGCATTTGCGCTGCTCTTTGAGTTTGATGGAGATCAAAAGGCCACTCGGCATGTGCTGTACAACTGTACCTGCACACGGCCCAGTGTAACAGGGGCTACCACCACGAATACCAAGGAGCCGACCACAGAGAGTATGACCATCACTGCCGCCCCTCTGTCCAATGGCAATATCAAGGCCCGGACCACCGCTGATACTCCGGATACGAACTACAACGGATGGTACAGCGCGGTATGGCAGCCCGGCGCAGCTGATGCGGGAGGCTGACAATGGAGAGGGTCATTGAAATTGACGGTAAAGCAGTCAAATTTCGAGCAACCGCCGCTATTCCCAGGCTGTACCGTATCAAGTTTGGCCGGGACATCATGCAGGACATGGCGGCCTTGAAAAAGGAGCTGGAGAAGGCGCAGGAGGGAAAGAGGCCCATCCCTCCTCGCTTCCTCCAAATCTTTGAAGATGTGTCCTATCTCATGGCAAAGCACGCCGACCCGGAGATGGAGGCAAACAGCCCGGAGGATTGGCTGGAGGGGTTCAGCACCTTCTCCATTTACGCTGTGCTTCCACAACTTCTCGATCTGTGGACGGCCAATAGCGCCGTCTTGTCAGTTCATAAAAAAAAACACGTCCCACAGACCGGGAGATGACCACCGGACTGTTTCTCCTGAGAGTGGCGCAGCTTGGCATACCGATCAGCGACCTGGAGCTGCTGACCATCGGTATGGTGACCGACATGATGATTGAGGCAGAAAACGACAGGTGCGAGTATGCGCAACTGCCCACGCAAGATGATTTTGACCGGTTCTGAGGAGGTCGACCATGGCAAGCAGAGTTAAGGGGATCACTATACAGATAGGCGGGGATACGACTAAACTCGATAAGGCCCTGCGCGCTACAGATTCTGAACTTGCGAAGGTGCAAAAAGATCTCCGTGAAGTTGACCGTCTTCTGAAGCTTGACCCAACCAATGTGGACTTGCTTGCTCAAAAGCAGCGCCTTTTGGCCGAACAGTCGAGCCTTGCAGCGGATCGGTTGGAGACGATGGAAACCGCAGCAAAACAGCTTGACAAGACGCTGGATAAAAGCAAGCTGGACGACTTCAACCTAGAGCTGGATGTAACAAAGGCCAAAGCGGAAAGTGCCGCCCGACAGCTGGAAGATTTTGACCCAGTGCTTTCCCAGGTTGGAGAGACCGCCGATGATGCCGCCGGTGGCCTGGGCGATGTGGGAGACTCTGCCGGTGGGATGAAGGGCGGATTTGATACGGCAAGCGGGGCCATTGCCACCTTTGCGGGAAACTCACTGACTATGCTGCTTGACCTCGCCGTTCAAGCCGCAGAGGCCATTTGGAACCTCGATGAAGCGACCGAGGAATACCGTGAGTCCATGGCTATGCTCAATACTGCTTATGAGACGGCTGGGTACAGCCAGGAGACCGCTACAGAGGCATATAGGGGATTCTTCCAAATTCTTGGAGAAACTGATCGAGCAACTGAGGCCTCTCAGTTGCTTGCCCAGCTTGCGACTAGCAGCGAGGATGTATCCAAGTGGGTTGATGTTGCCGCAGGCGTTTATGGTACGTTTGGAGACAGCCTGCCCATTGAAAGCCTGATTGAGGCCGCCAATGAGACAGCGAAAACAGGAGAAGTAACTGGAGCCCTTGCAGATGCACTAAACTGGGCAGGAATCAGCGAAGATTATGTAAATACAAATCTTTCCCAGTTGAGCGATGAATCCGACAGGGCCCAGTACTTAATGTCTCTGCTTTCCGACAAATATAGCGCGGCGGCAGACTCTTTTTACGAAAATAATGAGTCCATCATTGCCGCCCGAGATGCACAAGCAGATATGGACGAGACAACCGCCGTCCTCGGAGAATCCATAAGTAACCTCAAAACCAAACTAATGGATGCGTTTGGCCCGTCCATTGTAAAAATTGTCGATGCACTAGCGTCCGCAATCGAGGCGATTACTCCGTTGCTTGAGGGGATTGCCGCTGTTATAGGTGTAATCATTGATGCAGTTGCAACCCTTGTGGGCTGGATTGGAGACGCTATAAGCGGATTCCTTGAGCTAATTGGAGTAGGGAGTGGAAGCAAAAACACCGGGAACAGTGCTGGGACATCCAGGCAGATTCCTGGTGGCTCTGCAAACCAGCGAGCCGCACTGTATAGCGCAGAAGAATTCCCCACAAATATCCCTGCCCTTGCCTACGGCGGCCTGATCCCGCCCAACAACCCGTTCCTGGCCGTCCTGGGCGACAATACCAGAGAGCCGGAGATTGTGGCCCCGTACTCCACGCTCAAGCAGGCCGCTGGTGATGCTATGGATGAGCGGTCTGTGCGCAGTACGCCGGTGGAAATCATTGTCAAGGCAAAGGATGGATTTACCCGTAATCTGTCCTTTGCGCTGAGTGAGGAATCCGCCCGCCAGGGCGTGAAGCTGGTTAATACCAGGGGGTGAGCGCGTGAAGATTGTGATGGACGGAACGACGTATAACCTCCGGGTGCAGTATGAGACCATTGGACGCAGCTTCAGGCTTGAGGATGGTGAGAACGCCGGGAAGATGATTTCCGGCCTCTATGAGCGGGATCTGGTTGGTACCTACTACGACTATTCAATGTCCGTTGAACCTGAGCCCGGGAGCGAGGCGGACTATGACGCTTTTTATGAGGCAATCAGCGCCCCGGTATCAAGCCACAGTATCACGATGCCCTATGGGCAGGGGACTATGACGTTTGATGCGATGGTATACGAAGGGACGGATCTGTACCGTGGCATGGTGGCTGGTCAGCGGAAGTGGGCGGGCCTACAAGTGACTTTCTCAGCAAAAGGGCCGCAAAGAACGCCCCAGTGAGGTGAGTAGATGAACAACCTGATAACCTACGCCGGGAAGCAGTTTTCGGACGATTTGACGGCGACATACCGGCTCACGTCCGGGGACTGCTTGCTGGAAATGTCCGCCCTGTCTGATTCTCTGGCGGCGAACTCACTCACCTTTGATGTGGACAGTTTGGACACGGCTCTGACCCAGTACACCCGAAACGACAAGATGATCTATTCCTACAAGGGTCAGCAAATCGGTACGTTCTACGTCCAGTCTGTGGAGCGCATCGGGGCCAGACTGTATCGGTTCTCCGCCCTGTCTGGTGTGGGTCTGCTCATGGGCAAAACCCACTATGGCGGGCTATACAGCGGAGAGACAGCGGCGGAAGTTATCGCGGATATCGTGGCTGGTACCGGCGTGAATGTGGAAATTAAAACCATATTCCAGGAATATCAGCTTTATGGGTGGCTTCCGATTGCAATGGCGCGTGATAACCTGGCTCAAGTCCTGTTTGCCATTGGCGCGTCGCTTCGGACTATGGCGAACGGCACCCTACGGGTGACCTCTCTGTACGGCGGCGTTAGCTGGGTCAGAGGGGCCGCACAATGCTACACAGGCGGTTCAGTTGATTATGGAACCCCCATTGCCCGCGTGATTGTCACGGAGCATCGGTGGGAGCAGGGGACTGAAAGCACTGAGCTGTTCAACGGGGCCGCCAACGAGGGAGATATTATCCGGTTCGATGAGCCGGTGCATAACCTGAGTGCATCCGGGTTCAACATCTTGGAAAGTAACTGCAACTATGCAAAGGTAAGCGCAGGCACAGGGACGCTCACCGGGACACTGTATCAACATTACATGCGGGACATTACTCAAACAGTTTCAGACAGCGGAGATGATATTACCGTTTCTGAGGCTTATTTGGTCTCACTGGTAAATTCGGTTGGTATAGCGGAGCGCTTGGCGGATTATTACTCAAACCGGGATGTAATCCAACAGGATGCGCTCTGGAATGGGCAACAGGCGGGTGACGTGGTACGCACCGCTCACCCCTACGGCGGGACGGCAGATATTTTCCTGTCCTCCGCTGACTTGACCATGAGCGGTGTTTTGAAGTCGTCCGAAGAGGGCCTTGCTGGATACCGCCCACCTAACCCGGAAAGCCAAACATACTATGACTATTCTGAGGTGCTCACCGGCAGCGGGGAATGGACGGTGCCTGATGATGTGGACAATGTTACGGCGGTGCTCATTGGCCCTGGTACAGGGGGGCAAGGCGGATATCCGGGGGAAGCAGGAACGAGCGGTTCCAGAGGAAGCGATTCAGACAACTGGGGGACTTATTATTACCTGACGACCGGCGTAGCTGGACAGGGTGGATCTGGAGGATCTCCAGGAAGCCCAGGTAAAGTGTTTCAGGGTACTATGGATGTTACCCCTGGACAAAAAATAGCATATTCATGTTCACAGGGCGGCGCTGGAGGAGCTCAGAGTTCCGCTGGCTCTGCCGGAAGCCCGACGACATTTGGGGAATTTAGCTCTGCAAATGGGTCAGTCCCGGATAATGGTTATACAGACCCGATTTCACACGTTGTCTATGCCAACAAAGGGTCAAGCGGGACGGCTGGAGGGCGCGGAAGCGGCGCAGATTCTCCGTCGCTTGGGTCTCCGGTTACTACTGGCCCTAATGTCGGCGGATATTCTCCGGGAGCAAACGGAGACAGAAACGGTTCGGTGTATGGAGGCTATGGCGGTGGTGCTGCTATCGGGAGCAACGGCGGAGCTGGTACAGATGCCCCATCCGCCATTAGGCCAGGCAATGGAGGTAACGGAGCAAATGCGTCAGCACCTAGAGCAAAAACCAGGATTGGAGACGGCGGGAATGGCGGAAACGGCGGCGGCGGTGGAGGCGGCCACGGGAGTGGAACGAACTCTTCGGCTGGTTATCCATTAAACGGTTATTCTGGTTCTGGCGGGGCTGGAAGCCGAGGCGGGCAAGGTGGGCCTGGAGGGATTCTGCTCTACTACCGCAAGCCGCAATCCATCCAATCCGGACGCTTCAAGGGACGCGGAGGGCAGCTCTTTTTTACCAGTGGTCGTAAAATCTTTGCGGTATGAGGTGGTCAAATGATTACAGTGAATCTGACAGCGGCACGATGGTCAGGAACTGCAGCTCCATACACTCAGGTAGCCCAGGCCGTAGGGGTTGCGGCGACCGACCAAGTGCTATTGCATCCATACCAGGGGGCCACACAGGCCCAGCGGACGGCTGCGAGGGCGGCGGAGTTATACCTAACCGATAATGGGGACGGGTCTGTTACCATCGTGGCAGACGGCACCAAGCCGACCATTGACGTGCCTGTCTCCATAGAAGTCCTCCTTGATAGCCGGGTGGAAGACATCGAGGCCGAGCTGCAAAGTGATGGGTCGTATGTCAGCAAGTATAGCGGCGAGGAAATTGACGAACTCCTTGACAAAGTGTCTGCTACATAGGGGGTGACCGACATGATCCAATTTAATGATTGGGTAATTTCCGATGATTGCAGCACTCCAATCATTGCCCAGCAGTATGATAACCTGTCTCGCACCCTGACTGTGGAGGGCACATTCCCGGACGGGTATACATGGGCCATGATGGTCAGATGCCACGGGAAACTAAACATTATAGCCTTGTCTCCTACAGACGGTGGGATTGGAGTAGTCCTTACAGACGACATGCTTGCCCTTGCCGGATATTACACCATGCAGCTACGTGGGACGCAGGGCGATGTTGTGCGGCACACGAATCAAATCAAAGTGTTCATCCCCGAGTCCCTGTCTGGGGATGCCCAATGGCCGGAAGTCCCAAGCGAGTTTTCCCAGGTCGAGCAGAACATCATTGATCTGAACAACAACCCGCCCAAACCTGGCCCCAATGGATACTGGATGATTTACAACCCGGAGACCGGGGAATATGAGGAATCCGACATCGAACTCCCTGGCGGAGGCGGTGGGTTTCCATATGAAATCGGGAACGGGCTAAAGGTCGTCGATGGGACGACGTTGGAAGTAGATACTGCGGACGACGTGGAAGAGGACAACACGCTGCCCATTACGTCCGCCGCAGTATACACCACTGTTGGAAACATTGAGATCCTCCTGGGGACAATCTGAAAGGAGCCAGAAAATGAGCGTTGCTACCGAAATTACCCGGATTCAAACCGACCGGAACAAAATCAGGAACAAGCTGGTCAACTTTGGGCTTGTGGAGTCCACCGCAAATCTCGATACATGCGCCGAGGCCATTGACGGGATTGTCAACCAGGGGGCCGTTTCCGCCACCGTCCAGGAGGGCGATACATACACCATCCCCAAAGGCTACCACAACGGAGCCGGCACGGTGTCCGGTGTATCTGGCGGAGGAAGCTATAACCTCCAGAGCAAGAGTGTTACACCCACAAAGGCGCAGCAATCCATTACGCCTGACAGCGGATATTATGGACTGTCTGACGTGACAGTTGGGGCCATTCCAGAGGCATACCAGGATGTGTCCAGCGTAACCGCCGCGGCTGGAGACGTGCTCGCCGGGAAAGTGATTGTCACCGCAGACGGGAAAGTCACCACCGGCACCATGCCGAACAATGGTGCAGTCAACAAAACTCTTACAGCCCAGGAGAAATCATATACCATTCCGGCTGGGTATCATTCTGGAACCGGATCTGTTTCCATTTCCCCGGAGTCCAAGACGGCCACGCCCACCAAGTCCCAGCAGACAATCAGCCCCACCGCCGGGAAGGTGCTGACCTCTGTGACCGTTGAGCCCATCCCTGCGCAGTATGTGGACACGTCGTCCGCTACGGCAACCGCTGACCAGATTTTGGACGGGAAGACCGCTTTTGTCGGCGGAGAACTGGTAGAAGGCACTATGCCAAACAATGGAGCAACTTCCCTGGAGCTGGACGGTATGCAGACCACGACCGTTGCCGTCCCGGCAGGTTACACTTCCGGTGGCTCTGTAACTCTGACCAACAGTATCGAGACGGCCCTTGCGGCGATCTGAGGTGGAACCAATGAGCATTGCAAGCGAGATTGACCGCCTGACGGCCGCCAAGGCCAGCATTGCGGCGTCTCTCCAGGCCATGGGGGCGGAGCCCCCGGCGGGCAGCACCCTGGACCAGTACGCCGCCCAGCTGGCGGCCATCGCCGCAGCGGCCCCCTGGCTCCCCCTGGCGGGCGGAACCATGACCGGCAACATCCAGATGGGCGGCAGCCGCATCACCGGCGTGGGGGAGCCCCAGGCGGACACGGACGCGGCCCGGAAGGGGGATCTGCCCGCCATCTCCATGGCGTCCGCGACCCTGTACAGCGGGAGCTGGACTCTGAGCGGGGGAAAGTATGCGCAGACGGTCCAGATCTCCGGCGTGACGGCAAGCGCCAGGCTGATCCTCCCCGATCCGGATACGCCGGGCGACGACCAGCAGGCCGACGATGAAGTGCTCCAGGCATGGGGCGCCGGGCCGGCAAAGATAGCGCCGTCGGGCGGGAACGGCACGGTGACGTTCTACAGCTGGACTCAGCCGACGATTAACATCCCTATCCAGGTGGTGGTGATCACATGATTCTGCTCAGACGGCGGGCGCTGACAGGCGGGGACGCGCCCGGCCCCGGCCCAACACCGGGCGGGAGCGCCGCCGGGGATCTTTTGGTGGGCCAGACGGTGGCTATCAAGGAGTCCGGAACTCCGATCCCCTATCTGGTGGTTCACCAGGGCAATCCGGACGCGGGGCTCTATGACGCGAGCTGTGAGGGCACCTGGTTCCTGCGGAATGAAATCAAGGCGATGAGAACCTATGGATCGTCGCAGTTTTATGCAAATTCGGGGATACCCATTTATTTGAATCCTGATATCGCCGGCACTCCCTTGTCCGTGTTGGACGAGAAGATCAAAAATGCCATGAAGACGGTGAAAATCCCATACCATGCGTCAACCGGCGTCGTCATGTCCGGAGCAAATGGCTTCTCCTGCAAGGCGTTTATCCTGGGGGCCAATGAATATGGACTTGTAGCTGATTCTTCTGTTCCGGAAGATGGTGCGGTTCTGGACTATTTCAAAGGTGGAGGCGCCGACAATCGTATTGCGTATTATGAGGGGGAGCCGGCGAGACATTGGACGAGGTCAGATAGGATAAACGGTTCCACGGTGTGGGTCGTTTCGGAAACCGGTCTGCTTATATCGGATACGTTCTCCAATTCGTACGGAGTCCGTCCCGCCTTTATCCTTCCTTACGATTATCAGTTCGAGGAATCGGAGGTGATCGCATGATCCTGTTTCTGTCCAGGCCGTATGACTCCGGGCCCTCCGGCACCAACGCCGGGGACATTGACGTTGGGACGGAAGTTATTTTGAACG
>ERZ1090861.1596-NODE-1596-length-11265-cov-18.433006_pt1 | contig 11265 bp, 11 predicted proteins | sample MGYA00478482_ERZ1090861 | MGnify/ENA primary metagenome ERZ1090861 (study PRJEB33644, sample SAMEA5815744) | chicken gut metagenome | biome: Chicken; feature: Gastrointestinal Tract; material: Caecum | place: Ireland | collected 2019-01-01 | study: A study of... | reverse complement strand
AAGTCCCGTCATTAGCTCCAAAAATAAAAATCGCTAAAAGCCTTATAAATAAAGGGATTTAGCGATTTTTTCTTTTTTAAAATTTTTATCAATTTTTACCACAAAAAATTGGTAGGTACATTTTATGGGTATCGTAGGTACATAAAAAAGTAAAAAAAATAGACCGATTTTTAAGTAAAATTTTTAAAACTCAAAAATCGGTCTAAAACTGTCTAAATACACCTAAAACTATCCCCGTAGGTACATATAGGTACATTATTTTTTCTTTATTCTTTTTAATTGTCCTCTATATTCTTTAAATTTTCCATTTATAGAATTGACAACAACTAAACAACCCTGCAATTTATCAATATTGGTTTTATTACCATCTTTCACTTCTTGAATATATTTATGAGTTTTTAACATTAACTTATTAGGAACTTGCATTTTCCCATTTTTATCCAAAATCACACCAGTTACCTTTTTATTTTCAGGAACATTATACCATTTGCATTTTTTTACAGAGACATCATATGAATTTTTACTAATTATATTCAAGACGCCTTTTCTAAAATAATAAGGTATTTTGTTGTTTGAAGAAAAGACTATATCATCTACATAAACAGTCATAGTAATTTTGTATTTTAATGCTATTTTATTAATCCTTTCAAACATATCAACATTTGCAAAGTAAGACATTATGGAACTTAATGGAGCTCCAGTTATTAAATGATTTCTTTCTTTAATGTGTACATCATTAATAAAATCATTGACTTTTAACATTGTTTTATTGTTTTGATTTTTTAAGTCAAGGTTTATTGTCGATAGGTTTGTTAAAATATTTGCAACATCGGGAGATGTTTTTAGTTTATTTAGATAAAAATTATAAACTTTATTTCTTCCTATATTAGGGAAAAATTTGGAAATGTCTATTTTAAATAAATATTTCTTATTTGAGTGAACTCTCGCATTATCTATGTAGCATTTGCCTTTTATTCCAGAAAAAGCATAGTTTGGCACATTAATAAGTTGCAAGGACCTTAAAATTATAGATTGAATATTCTTAATATCCTCATCTGGGGCTTCAACTAATCTTTTTTTATTATTTTTATTAATATCGATATATGGTTTAATTTTACAATTAAGAAAAGAACTCTTGCAATATATCTTTCTATTGATATGCAAAAGCTCTAACAATTTCTTTTTAGATTTCAATCCATACAAATAACATTTTTTATATTCCAAAGGGTAAACCTCATTATATTTGAATTGGTTGCGCTTATCCCAACTTTGCAAATATTTCTAATAGAAGAACTGAAATATTTACAAATGCGGAACGAATAAGTTTACCTAATGCTTTTAACCAAGTCACAAATGACTTTTTCTTTTTGCTAGTCTTTTTAGCTAGTCTAGCTGGGCCATTAATAATTACAGTATTATTATTATTACCTATAATATTAACGACTGTTGAAGATGAATTGTTCTTCTTCATAATTTGGTTTACCTCCTTTTTTTGTTATTTGCCCACATTAAAGTGGTCTCCTGCACCATATAACAAAATATTGAGGTATAACGGTATAAACTAAAGCGCAATCTATTCATGAGCACGGATACCGTGCTCAACTCCTGCACATCGTTTATATTGTCTCTCTAGTTTCCATTGTTAAGGATATTACAACAAGAGAGACATAGACACGATGCCCAAGGAAAATCCTTCCATAGGAAGTCCATTGATGTATAACATCAACCAAATACAACAGGAGTTATATTTTACCGTATCGCATTAGTGGAAATATGTTAACATAATCTATTAAAAAAGTCAAGATCTTCACATTTCGAAATCTTTTTCTTTTTTCTTTCTTCGTTTTCTTTTTTCAAGTAATTCTTCTAGCAAATCATCATATTCTTCGTCTGTCATACTTAAAAGCAAATCATGTTTTTTGTTTTCCAATTCTTCTTGCCTTCGCTTCTCATCTTCATAGAGTTTCTCTTGTTTAATTTTTTCGTTTAACTTTTCTGTTGTATTTCGTATATATTCGTTATCAACAGAATTGTAAACAGTAATTGTAGTAAATACGAATTATAGGCGGTCTTGCTTTTGGCAATTTCGCTTAAAATCAAGATTTTCCACATCGTCAATTAGTTTGTAGTAAATGTGAATTTCTCTTGGAATTGGGTCATTTTTAGGGCGGTATTTATCTATTGTCACAAACTCTATAAGCTCCATCGTCATTTCTCTTGTTAAAATTGGAGCTTCAACATACTTTTTAACTCGTTTAATAAACTCGTCCACATTTTTTGTTTGTTGTTTTAATTTTTCTATTCTTTCATTAATTTGTGTATTTTCTTTTTGTAGTTGTTCTTTTTCGTTTTGATAATTGTTAAGTAGTGATATGCAAATATCTTCTGGTATTTTTTTTAGAACCTTATCTTCATAGGTAGAGCGAATTAGTCTTTCAATCTCCAAAATTCTTTGAGAGTTAGATTTTAATTGCTTGGTATCGTTTATTCTTTGAGTATTGAAATCTTTCTCTTGTCTTTTTAGATAATCATTTCTTACTTGTTCTTCGTTTTCTAACACAAGTTTTGCTTTTGCTTTAATGTCTTGCAAAACAATGCTTTCTATGTCTTCAAACTTAATCATATGACTTGTGCAAACCCTTGTGCCAAAAACTTTAAAACCACCACAATTATAATTTGCTTGGCGATAAATTCTTGGACCTTTTCGTGAATGTCTTGTATTGTTCCAACCTATATGCATTTTGTTACCACAATCTTCGCAATACATTAGTCCAGAAAGTGGGTGAACTATTTGATTACCTTGTGCTTTGCCTTGACTTACCGACCTTTCAATTTCTTTAACTTTATCCCAAAGTTCTTGTGAGATTATTGGTTCGTGCGTATTGTAAACTATTATTTTTTCTTCATCTGGTCGTTTTATTTGTTTTTTGTTTTTGTATGAAATATTTGTTGTTCTAAGTTGCACCAAATGACCTAAATATGTTGGGTTGCGAAGAATTTGTTTTACAACATCACAAGTCCAAAGATGATGGCTAAATCTATATGCGGTTATCCCAAATTTTTGAGTTCTATAGTCTGACGGAATTGGTATGTTTTCATCGTTAAACTTCATCGCAATATGTTTTGGACTAATTCCACTTGCTCTCATTTCAAATATTCTTTTTACATTACTTGCAGCAGGTTCGTCAACAACTGGCAATTTCTTTTCGTCTGTTCCTTTAACATATCCATATGGTGCATAGGTTGTCCTATACTTTCCGGCTTTTGCATTGGCTTCAATCACTGCTCGAATTTTCTTGCTGGTGTTCGCTGAGTGCCATTCGTTAAATATGTTCATTATGGGCATCATATCCATTCCAGCAGAGTTATTAGATGTATCCACATTATCGTTTAATGCGATAAATCTAATGTTATACATTGGAAAGATATAGTCTGTGTATTGTCCAACTTGAATATAGTTTCTGCCAAATCTTGAAAGGTCTTTTACAATAATTGTGTTTATTCTTCCACACTTGGCATCTTCCAATAATCTTTGAACACCCGGTCTGTCAAAAGTTGTTCCTGAATATCCATCGTCAATATATTCATCAATCAAATTCCAGCCTTGCTCTAAAACATATTTTTCAAGTATTAGTTTTTGATTTTCTATTGATAAGGACTCGCCATTTCTTTCATCATCTTTTGATAATCTTGCATAAATACCTACTTTTATTTCTTGCTTTGATTTCATTATTCCTCCTTTTGCAAAATCAAAGCACTGCTCTAAGTAAATACAAAAAGGATTATATCACATATATTTACAAGCGTACAGTGCTTTGCTCAAAAAATTTTAAATTTCACTATATGCTTGTTTAATAGCAAGCCTTGTCAGAACTTCGTTTATAGCTTTATTCCCAACAAAATGACTAATGACAATATATTTTCTATCGTCAATTTCATATTGGTTTTTCTTTGTTGGAAAATCTTTGAATAGTTGTGTTAATTCTTGTAAAGTTGTTTTCATTCATTATCCTCATAAATTAAATTCTCCTTTTCTATATTCTTAATGTCATAGTCCAAGTAATCTTTGGCATTTATGAGTGTGTAGTCAAATCTACCTACTTGGCATTCGGCAAATAACGTTATTTCAACGGATAGAATACTATCATTTTTATTTATTAAAGTGCAGTGTAAACTGCTAAAAAGCGGAACTGGGTATCCCAGTTGCCAAGATTTTGGGGAGTGATACAAAACGATACACAAACTCAAAAGAATCTATTGTTTTGAGTCAGCATTTTTGTCAGTTATTACTGGCAATTGGGCTGATTGTGTGTATAGTTTTGAACCACCTCCTTATCCTGCTCACTAAAATTTTAAGCATTATTTTTACTTTTTTCACTCTGTTTTATTCATTTTCACAATCATATAATTTAACAAAACAGATAAAATCATTTGATTGATTTCACAATCAGCATAAGCAGTTTTGATGAATGGTTGACTAAACTTAATAAAGAAATTCATTCTTTTAGTATGCTCGTGAATTGCATCTAGTAATGTTGTAGTTTCGTTTTTAATTGCCCAGTTATCATCGTTTTGTTTTTTCAAAACTTTAATGCCAAGTTTTAAAACATCATTCAAAAAAGCATTTTTTGAACTATACATAAATCCTTGCAAATTTGAATATTCGTCATTCAAACTATTGAGCAATTCATCATCATAAATTCTTACAACATTATCTCGCTGTATTTCATCTTTTTCTTTTTTCATTTTGTTCTCCTTATTGTAATTTTTGTTTTACTATTCAAGTTCCTATTCATTTGTATTGTGAGACCGACATATCTCTTTGTAGTTTTACACCTCCAGTTTTTAAGATTTTCTATACTTCGTTCTATATCAAAAAAATAGACTCGCTAGCAAAGTCCATTTTTCTTTTTCTCGTTCTACAAATATTTTTCAAACAATAAAAAACATAGCTAGGAATTTTAATCTTTTGACTATGTTTTTCTATGTTATTTTTGTATGATTTTTTTTGTTTTCTCCCTACACTATATATGGATTTCTTCATTTTTTGCACTAGATTTTTGCCGTTTTTGGCTTATTTTTGATAGTTTTAGCACAACAAATCAAAAAATTTTTATCAAAAAATGCCCGAAAATACGGACATTGAAAAATTTTTTGAAAAAATTTTAAAAATTTTATTAAAAACCACTTGTCGTTTGTGCAATTTTCACCCCAACAAGTTTTTAGAGACAAAGTGTATTCCTTTGTTAACTTTAAAGTCTTTAATTCGCTTTGGAGCAATAGATAATTTTATCCACCTGAATCCTTTATTGCATTTTAAACACCCATCTAGTTTATACAAAACAAAAAAGCATTTTATCTGTTTAATTTTCTTCTTTTTGTGTAGATATTTATCCACTTTTATGTATTTATGCTTTGAGATATGCTCAAACACTATGCCTTGAAATTTGTCTTGCAAATCTTGTGAAAGGATTTTATTTGTAAATTCAACAGATAATTCTTCAACGTTGTTTTTAGAGTAAATTCGTTTGTGGGGAAGAGTGAATGTAAAGTCTTTAATATTTCTCACTTTGTATTTCACTTTGCTTTCATCGTAGTCTGTTCGTGATATAATATACCATTCGTCATCTTTCTTGGCAAGATAAATTATATGCAAGAATGTAAACATTGTGGTAACATCACTTTGATATTCTTTCAAAGTTATATATGAATTCTTTGTTTGCTTGCCTCTTATTGTATTGTTAAATTTTCTCTCAATATATCCATTATCAACAAGAAATTTAATATCATTTTGAATTGTTCTTTCGGTGACCGCAAATTTCCAAGCAAGCTCGTGAATGCCAATTTTTTTGCCATTCAGATATTTGAAGTAATTCCACATTTTTTCTCGGCGAAGAGATTTTGTAAACACGCACTTAACATTGCCTTCGCTTTCAATATCTTCTTCCAAAATGTATTCATCAAAATGATTGGAGTCATAATACAATCTAACTCCACGCTGTCCTTTAAGATATGCGTCCTTTAACTTCCTTTTAAGTTTAGGACGTTTTGATTTGCCGTCTATATAATACATATTTTACATTATATCAAATTTTAAGCAAGTTTTCAATCAAGGACACAACAAAAGAAAAACTCAACCAAGTTTTAATTTGATTGAGTTTTTAATATTATCTAGTCATTTCAAAATTTTGATTGTGTTTTCTCTGTCTATCGGCATGAACATCATTTGGCTCTCGTTTTCGAACTACGCCATATTCATCAACATAGGTATCTTCTTTCTGGCGTATCGGTTCTCTTTGGTGCATTTGTTCTTGTTGACGTCTTGTATCTAAGTCCATATTTTCCTTTTTAACAACATCTAGTTCTTCTTGCGTTACAGGTCTAACTTTCTGTTCTTCGACTTGTTGACGTTGTCTTTCCGTTGCCACTTGACGTTGACTTTGAAATCTTGCTTTTTCAGCATCGCTTTCAGGATCTTGGGGATGTTTAGCTTGCTCGCTTATCTCTGTGTTTTGGATTTGTTTGCCATAACTGAATGTTGATCCTACAAATCCTTTTGCCTCCTCTTCTCCATATATGCCACTAGATTTAACTTCCTCTGGTTGATATTTGTTTCTTACAACTTTAATACCACCATTTTTTAAAGCTTCTTCAAATTGTTTTTGCTCTTCTTCTGTTGGAGTAAAATCATAAAGTTCTTTTATTGCAGAAAGTAACATGCCTGATGGAATAAAATCTTTGTTTGCACAAACTTTTGAATTTGTCCCCGTTATTGATTTAACATATTGTTTGTAGGCCTCCATTAACATCATGCGTTCATTAACATTGTTTGAAAATTCAATAGAACCGTTGTTCAAAGTGCCAGTATGTGGAATAGGTGAGAAATTTGGGAATATTTTTTTGATTATGTCTTCTGCTTGAGCCCTTTGCATTTGCTTTCGAATTCTCTTTTGCGTGGCTTCTTTTGTATCTTTTTCAATAACGGCCTTTACTTCTTTGTTGTGATAAATCTCGCTTTCAATGCCATAGATTGCAAGTTTTTTATCTTCAAAAAAACGCAAACTTTGCTGATCGTATTTTTGACCTTTTAAAATTTCTCTTTTATATTTATTTAGAATGTTTGCAATAGTTTGTGCTTGAGTATCTTCCAAATATTTAGAAATTTTTAAGGCTTTTTGTTTTGCATTTTCTAATTCTTTTCGTATTTCGTTAGGATTATATTTTACACCCATACCAGAATCCGTAAAATATCTTTCTTGATCCCATGTCATTCTTGAAATATGCTGCAAACATTTTTCAAAACATAAAACAGGGTCACTTTCAATTGCAGTTTTGCAAAGATTTTCAAGATTTGGCATAGTCGTTCTTATTTGTTCATCTGTTCCATTTATTAACAACTTACTTTTTTTCTCAGCAAATTCTCTTTCAATTTGTTGCAAATCTTTTTTTGTGCCATTACTATTATAAGTAACTAAAAGTGCAGGATATTTAAGCATATATTCGGCTCTTTGTTTACTACTCAAACGAGGAAGAATGTTATCAATTATCATACTTGCTTTATGGTTTGCACTAACTTTAATATTATCTGGATTTGTGTTATGTTCCCAAGTTATATCTGAATAATTGTCTATTTGAGTCTGCTTATCTTTTAATTTTGATAAAAATCTCCAACCAACTTTTTCGTCAATTGCAAGATTATATGCCTGCATAGAAAGTTTGCTTAACAAAGATAAAGATCTTCTTAAGCCTTGTAAATCGGCATCAATTTCGTAATAAAATTGATCATGATTTTCATTGTATAGCCTATCAACATCCAATTCTTTTTTATAGTATTTAGAACCTTGAGCTGCGGCAAAAAGGCGTGCAACATATTGTTTGCTAATTATATAGTCATCAACCGATAGTTTTTCTGGATCTTTCTCACTTTTGTTTATTTCTTCAAACTGAACTGCATGTTGAATCTCGTGTTCAGTTTTAAATACTTCATTAACAAAATAGTTTAGTCTGCTCTTTGCACCTTTTTCAATATCTGTCCCGTAAGGCAAAAGCAATTCATTTTTATTACAAACGGATTGATTAAAAAAGTTTATGGATTTATCACTATAAAACGCACCAGCCTGATTGTGGTCATTTGTTCTATCTAGATAATTCACTCTTATATTATCAATATTTAATTCTGAAAGCGAAATTTTTGCAATCATACAATGAACGATCTTTGCTTCAAGTGATGTAATTGGTTCGTTTTTGCCAACATAATCAGTTAAAATATGTTTTATATATTGTTCCGCTTGAATTTTGTTTGATGTATCTTTAAAATCAACTGAGTTTAAAAACTCAACAGCAATTTTTTCTTTTTCCTGAATTGTCCCTGTTTTTGATTTTGTTTTAAATTGATTTTCTAATTCTTGAATTAAATCCATAGTTTTTCCTTTCTTTTTTAAGGCTGAATGTCTACAACTCCATTATAATCACAAATAAACTTAGTTTTGCAGTTATCTTCAATAACTTGATATGACTCTGGCCCATACTTCTCTATATATTTTGATTTATTGATAAAGTTTAACACAAAATATATTCTTCTGCTTCTGCTAATAGTAATAACAGTGTCCAAACTAGGTAACCTTAAATTGTGTATATTCTCGGGCTCGTCAAAAAACACAAAAACATCATTCTGTGAGATGCCATCGTTTCTTGTTTCAACAAGTTTTTTCAAAACATCGGCAAAGCCTTCTTGCACACAAGTAACACATGGCTTTTCATTGAAGTTTTTAAAATCTTCATCTTGGTTTAACTCAGTCAAAAAGTGATAATTGTGCTTATAATTATCCTCTGTTCCGTTTAAAATTCTTATTATATTTTTGGGTACACAATTTAAAAATAGTAACGATGGTTTATTTTTTTACTTCGGAACAAATTTCCATAAATTTTTGTATGTAATCTTCAAAATTCATTGAATGGTTCAAAGTTTCATCATAATTTTTGAAGTCTTTATCAAGTTCAAAAATAGTATGATTTAATTTATTTGTAAAATAAAGTTCTCCATTTTCTTCGTACAAAAAGTTACCATTAAGAGTTAAATTTATTAATTCTTCTTTTCTAACTTTAATTATATTTGATTCCATAGTATGCTCCTTATTTACTTTGTTGTGTTTTATAGGCTTTAAAATCTTTGTAGTAAAAACCCCATTTTTCTAAAATTGCACTACAAATTAATTTGTAAAAATCGTTTGTATTATTTTCTTTGTCTAATTTTCTAACAAATTTTCTTATAGTTGATCTATCTTGATTTGGAGTATTTATAATATTTTCGATAGATTTCAAATTATTTATAAACTCATCAAAAGAATTTGCAATTTTCTCTAAACTTTCCCAATCATCATGCATCATAGAATAAATAGGAAAGCCCTCCGTGCCAGCGTCAGCAATGATAGGATCTCCAAGATCTTTGTCAAATCCTATTACATAATATTTCTCGCCAACTAAAGTATTCCAATCGTCAATTGGTTCATTTTTAAGCGGATTAAATCTATACCCTTCTTGAGCCTGATTGAAATCATCAGCGTCAACAATTTCAATTTGTTCTCTTTCTACTATTTTAAAAACTCTATAATCGTTTTCTTTTAGTTTTTTTATTAATTTTTCCATATTCCCCTCCTAAACTAATCCTATTATATCATATAAATCGGAAATTTGTTTTCTTAAACTATTTGCTTCAATAATATTTTTTGCAAAAATTTTATTTGGATACAATTCCGATTGTGAGACACACTGTGCTTTTGGCTTATAATTTGTTGCATATTCAGTAATTACTTTTAATGCATAGTTTAAAAAGTTTTCACATTTTATATTTTCATTTAAACTATCAACATATTCACAAACTGAATTTACAATTTTAGGATAGTTTTCGCTTGCTTTAAAAATTAGGTCTGGAGCAAGTGTTATCATATTTGGGCCATATTTTTTTATGTATTTAACCAAAACATCAATGCTTTCAAACTCTTTTACCTTACAATCCCAATTATCATTAATGTCAGTGAGTGTAACCTTTATTTCTTTGCCATCGACATATAGAAGTTTACGAGACTTAATTGATTTCTCGTTATTTAGTCTATCTTGCTTATATTCTAGCCCATAGTACAATCCAAAATCGTGTTCGCTGTCTGCATGCCATTTATCAATTGCGACTATTCGCTCATATCCTTTACTTAATAATTCACCATTGGAGTTTAACAAATAAAATTTATTGTCCACTTTGTTAAGAGCAGGACATACATTAAACATATTAAAAGGAAGATTGTAATTATATGCAAAAATCAAATTAGGCAGTGCTTTAACATTTCCAAAGTTATCTATAATTGCAGAATATGCAACTACTCCCATCTTTGGAATAACTCGCCCCTCATCTACCAAATCATTTGCGTTATATGCAATATGAGAATCATAATGCGATAAGATAACTCTATCATATATATGTGGTGTCAAATAAACGCTTCTATTTTTATCATAAATCGCACACTTCCCGTTCTTTTCAGAAACAACCAAATTATTAGGGTTACTTTCAGTTTTAGAAGTCTCCATAAAATAATCAAGAGTTAAATTAAATTCTTCACAAACTTTATTGAGAAAGTCTAAATCAGGAGTTCTTAAACCATTTTCATAATTGCTTACAGTCTTTTCTGTAATAAAAAACTTGTTTGCAAACTGTTTTTGAGTTAGTTTGTTTTGCTTTCTAATGTACTTAATTAATTCGGCAACATTTTTACTCATAATCTTCGTTCCTATTTAATTCAGAAGTAGTATACCATATTTTAACTTAAATTGCTATGTGTGTAAGCAAATTTAACTCCACGTTTTGTTCTACTAACTCATTTAGATTAATTTTAACTCATCTTTCATAAAAAGTCAATTATTTACGAATATATTTCAAATAATGCAACATAATATTTCATATATCTAATTTTTATCATTTGAAATGAATATGATTAAGGCTAAGCCAATTTTATAATATTTATATAAGGAATAAAGTGATGGATTTAAAAGAAATAATAAGACGAGTGGTTATTTTAGAAACAAGGCAAATTATAGTGCGAGAGCACTAAGCTTAACTATTGGCAAAAATTCGGCCTACATAACAAAAATGGAAGCTGGTGAATTTGAACCTTCTATGAAAATCATTTTGGATATAATCGAAGCCTGTAATATCACACCTGAAGAGCTGTCTCTTATACACATCTCCGAGCCCACGAGACACTGAGCGATATCGTA
>ERZ1090861.1593-NODE-1593-length-11298-cov-3.344481_pt1 | contig 11298 bp, 12 predicted proteins | sample MGYA00478482_ERZ1090861 | MGnify/ENA primary metagenome ERZ1090861 (study PRJEB33644, sample SAMEA5815744) | chicken gut metagenome | biome: Chicken; feature: Gastrointestinal Tract; material: Caecum | place: Ireland | collected 2019-01-01 | study: A study of... | reverse complement strand
GCCTCTGAGTACGGGCTGAAACTTTTCCGTATCAATGAGGCGCGTTACCGCCCTGCGGAGGGAGCACTGCTTAAATTCGACATTTACAGCCCCTCGGTCTGCACGCTGCGCGTCAGCCTGTTCGTTCCTGCGGCGGCGGGCGAACGGGAGGTCTATACCTGTGAATTTGAGCTCTGCGGCGGAGACAATTGGGCGAATTTTGTCGTGAGCGCAAAGGATTTCAAAAACAGTATCAGCAAACCGCTCGGGCAGATCGGAGATGCGCAGTATATGACGTTTTCTTCGGACGGCGTGTTTTGCATCAACAATCTTCTTTGGCTGTAAAACTGTTTCTGCGACGGAGCATCTTTTATGGAATATAACGTGGGCGACAGGGTCGTTACGAAAAAGAAACATCCCTGCGGCGGTGAAATTTGGGAAATCATTCGGACAGGGGCGGATTTCAAGCTGAAATGCGAGACTTGCGGCAGAGTCGTGATGCTTACGGCAGAACAGTTCCGCAGGGCAGTCAAAAGGCGGTTGACGGAATGAGCGGCGACGAATATAAGCAGAACCTCGAAAGATACCGCGACCCGAACGGCGAACTGCGCTCGCAGATCCGTTTTTATGCCTGGCTGCTGCTGATCGTTGCGGCGATCTGTTTCCTCTTTACGCAAGTCCTGATCGGCGTGCGGGTCAACGGAAGCTCCATGCTTCCCACGCTGCAGAACGGAGATTATCTGTTTGTCTGTACACTCACACAGCCTTCGCACGGCGACATTGTCGTGATCGAAGAGGACGAATATGAAAACGGTGAAATCATTTCCAAATGGCTCATCAAACGGGTGATCGGGCTTCCCGGAGACAGCATTCGTTCCGAAGACGGCATACTGTACCGCACCGACGCCGGAACCGAACAGGAATATGCCGTTGAAGAACCGTATCTCTATGAGGAATGGTGGAGAGACAACGATATCGAAAAACTGACCGTTCCGGAAGGATACGTATATGTGCTTGGCGACAACCGCAACGACAGCCACGACAGCCGCGAGATCGGGTGCCTCCCGCTCGAAGCCATGCTCGGCGTCGTAACGCATTGGTCGATCGATATGAAGGATACTTTGAGCGGCTTTTTCGGGCTCTTTTCCTGAGCGCTTTAAAACAAAAAACTATATTCTACGGAGCAACCAAATATGGACAATGAGATCATTATCACATCGGACAGCACCTGCGACCTCAGCCCCGCGCTGGTTCAGGAAAACGACATCCGGATCCTTCCGCTGCGCGTGATCCTCGGGGCGGATTCATTCTATGACGGTATAGACGTCACCCCGCAGGATATTTTTGATTATGTGGATCGTACGGGCGAACTGCCTAAAACAGCCGCCCCGAGCATCGGGGAATACCGTGATTTTTTCAAACAGTTCACCGACGAGGGAAAGACGGTCATCCATTTCAATATTTCCTCGGGCGCAAGCGCCTCGTACGAATTTGCCTCTGCTGCGGCAAAGGAGCTCGGCGCAAATGTCTACGTAGTGGATTCACACGCGCTTTCGACCGGGCAGGGGCTGCTTGTCATGAAGGCGTGCGATTTGCGGGCAGAAGGGAAAAGCGCGCAGTCCATTTACGAGATCGTCAACAGCCTGCGGGATAAGGTGAATACTTCGTTCATTCCCGATACGCTCCTGTACCTTTATAAAGGCGGGCGCTGTTCGACGCTTTCGTATTACGGGTCGAAAGTGCTTTCCATCCATCCGCAGATCGCAATGAAGGACGGAAAACTTTATCCGCGCGCCAAATATATGGGGAATATGATGCGGTGCCTGAAAAAGTATGTTTCAGATCTTGCCGCGGCATATACGGCATATGATGCGACCAGATGTTTTGTGACCCACAGCCATGCCGATGCTGAACTTGTCGAACGGGCAAAAGAACTTGCCCGCGAGACTTTCCGTTTCAATGAGATCATCGAAACGGTCGCAGGCAGCATCGTAACGAGCCACTGCGGAAGAAATACGATCGGCATTCTGTTCATCGGAGAATAAAGGAGACTGTAAAGATATATGACAACTGTTTTTCGGGATGAAGATCTCGTTGCCGCGTTTAAACAAAAGCGCAGGCTGTTCTGGATCTATATGGCAGTCACGGCGGCGTTTGCGGCGCTTCTGATCGGCTGTATCGTCTGGTATGTGTCGATGCCGTATCAGGACAGCCTGATGTATCTGCCGCAGCTCATTCTCTGCGTCGCGGCGTGCATCTATATTATTTTCTCCTTTATTTTTCTCGGCATCAAATTCCAGCGCGTCAGGAAATACTATAAAATGATCGCATCGCTTTCCGTCGGGATGAAGCATGTAAACAGCAGTTATTTCCTTCGCTATGCAACACCTGAGCTGAACGACAGCGTAGATTATTATGTGCTCACCATGTGCGAGTGGAGCAAAAAGAAATCGGAATATCTTGACAGAAAAATTTACTGCGACAAAGAAAAGCCGTGCCCCGAATTTGCGGCGGGGGATAAGGTCAGTTATCTCACGCACGGGAACACGATGATCGGCTATGAGATCGTCGGGCACAGTGACAGGTGCGTGACTGAACGCACGGCGGAAGAAAGCGGGCAGCAGCCGGAAAAACATCAGGAGGAAGAATAAAATGCGGGCAGTCGTTACCGTTACAGGAAAGGACAACAAAGGCATCATCGCGAAGGTCAGCTCTTTTCTCGCGGAAAAGGGCGCAAATGTGGAAGAGGTCAGCCAGACCATTCTGGGCGATTGTTTTGCCATGATCATGTTGGTGGATATTGCCGATGCACAGGAAGAACTCTCTTCTATCGCAAGGCAGTGCGAAGAGTTGGGCGAAAAGATCGGCATGAGCATCCGCTTGCAGCACGAGGCGATCTTCAACGCAATGCACAACGTATAAAAGGCGGCGGTTATGTTCAATAAAACAGAAGTACTTGAAACAGTTGAGATGATCGAACGGGAGCACCTCGACATCCGTACCATCACGATGGGGATCTCCCTGCTCCCGTGTATCCGCGAAAGCGCGGAAAAAACGGCGAAAGCTGTCTACGATACCGTCTGCGCCAAGGCACATGATATTGTAAAAGTTGCGGGGCAGCTTTCGGGTGAATACGGCATTCCCATCGTCAATAAGCGCGTATCGGTGACCCCGGTCAGCCTGATCTGCGCCGCATTCCCGCAGGAAGCGGAAAAAATCGGCTTTGCGCTTGACAGAGCCGCAAAGGAACTCGGCATTGATTTCCTCGGCGGATATTCCGCTCTCGTGCAGAAGGGAACGGCGGAGTACGAACAGATCTTTCTGGAGAGTATCCCGTCCGTACTTGCGCAGACGGAACGCGTATGTTCTTCCGTAAATGTGGCGTCTTCAAAGTCGGGCATCAATATGGATGCCGTCGCGCAGATGGGCGGCATCGTAAAGAGGACTGCGGGACTTACCAAAGAGCGCGACGGCTTGGGGTGTGCGAAACTTGTGGTGTTTGCAAATGCGGTAGAGGATAATCCTTTCATGGCGGGCGCGTTCCACGGTACGGGCGAGAGCGGCACGGTCATCAACGTAGGCGTTTCGGGCCCCGGCGTCGTCAAACATGCGCTCGAAAACGTTCCGTCCGCAAATCTGAACGACTGTGCGGAGACGATCAAACGCACCGCGTTCAAGATCACGCGCGCGGGGCAGCTCATCGCAAAAGAGGCGGCAAAGCGCCTGCACGCCGAATTCGGGATCGTCGATCTTTCGCTTGCACCTACGCCCGTCATGGGGGATTCGGTGGCGCACATTCTGGAAGAACTCGGGCTGGAAGTTGTCGGGACGCACGGCACGACCGCCGCGCTTGCCATGCTCAACGACGCCGTCAAAAAGGGCGGCGTGATGTCGAGCTCGCACTTCGGGGGGCTTTCCGTCGCCTTCATTCCCGTAAGCGAAGATATAGGCATGATCCAGGCCGCTGAAAAAGGTGCGCTGCACATCGACAAACTCGAGGCGATGACTGCCGTCTGTTCGGTCGGGCTGGATATGATCGCGATCCCCGGCGATACGCCAGCGGAGACGATCTCTGCGATCATTGCGGACGAAGCGGCGATCGGTATGATCAACAACAAGACGACCGCCGTACGCGTCATTCCCGTTCCGGGGAAAACCGTGGGGGACACGGTGGAATTCGGAGGGTTACTCGGTCATGCGCCGATCCTGCCCGTGCATACCGCAAGCAGTGCAAAATTCGTGCGCCGCGGCGGACGCATCCCCGCTCCCATTCACAGTAACAAAAACTGAGGCATATATGGAAAGAAAGGACGTAGCTGCAACGTATAAATGGAAGATCGAAGATATTTATCCGAATGACGACGCCTGGGAAAGCGCGTATGCCGATGCCGAAAAGACTATGGATTTCGGAAAATTTGCCGGCACCCTGGGTACGGCAGCGGGGCTGCGCGCCTTTTTTGCCGCACAGGAGAGTACAGGGAAAAAGCTGGAGCGGCTGTATCTCTACGCGCACATGAAGCACGACGAAGATACGCGCACTGCTAAATATACGGCGATGCAGTCCCGCGCGATGACGCTGTATGTGCGCTTTTCGTCGGAATGCTCTTTTGCGGAACCGGAATTGAGCGCACTGGACGAAGGCATATTGAAGAGTTATCTGCAGGAGGAAAGCCTGAAAGATTACGACTACTTTTTACGCTCGCTTCTGCGCAATAAAAAGTACGTCCTCTCCGCCGCAGAGGAAAAACTGCTTGCTGCGGGCGGGGAGGACTATGCGCAGTTCCAAAATATCTTTTCCATGATCGACAACGCCGACCTTTCTTTTGGCGAGATCGAGGACGGCGCGGGCAATAAGATCGCTCTTACGCACGGAACCTATGGCGTGATCCTGCACGGAACGGACAGAGAACTGCGCAAGCGCGCGTTTGCACAGTACTATGCGGGATATATTTCCCTTCAGAATACAATTGCGGCGACATATTTCGGCAACGTTAAAAAGGACGTGTTTTTATCGCAGGCGAGAGGGTATTCCTCCTGCCTGCAGCGTGCATTGTCCGGGGAAGACGTCGCAGAAGTCGTATATTCGAACCTCATAGACGCCGTACACGGCAGTCTGCCGACGATGCACCGCTATATCGCGCTGCGCGGAAAGCTGCTCGGGCTCTCCGAACAGCACATGTACGACATCTACGCGCCGCTCGTCGCGGATGCGGAGCTCAAAATGCCCTATGAAGAGGCGTGCAAGCTCGTACTCGAAGGGCTGTCTCCGCTCGGCGAAGAGTATTGCGGATTGCTCCGCAAGGGCTTTTCGGAAGGATGGGTCGATGTTTGCGAGACTGCCGGCAAGCGCAGCGGTGCATACAGTACAGGGATCTTCGGGCTGCACCCGTATGTGCTTTTAAATTATCAGCAGACCACCCACGATATTTTCACCATTGCGCACGAGATGGGGCATTCGCTGCACACCTATTATTCCAATGCGAATCAGCCCTATGCCAAGGCGGATTACCGTATTTTTGTGGCGGAAGTGGCAAGTACGGTCAACGAAGTCCTGCTGCTGCGCTGTCTGCTTGCAAAGACGCAGGATCCCGCCATGAAGAAGTATCTGCTCAATTATTTCCTCGACATGGTGCGCACGACCTTGCACCGCCAGACGATGTTTGCCGAATTTGAGGCGATCGCCCATGCGAAGGCGGAAAACGGCGAGCCGCTCACAAGCGAGAACCTGAGCGGGATCTATTTGGAGCTGAACAAGCAGTATTACGGCGATGCGATCGTGCACGACGAAGAGATCGCGCACGAATGGTCGCGCATCCCGCATTTTTATACGTCGTTCTATGTCTATAAATATTCGACAGGCATCGTCAGCGCGATCTCCATCGCGGAGCGCATCCTGCGGGAAGGAGAGAGTGCGGTAAAGGACTATAAGGCGTTTCTCTCTTCGGGCGGCAGCGACAGCCCCGTCGAACTTTTGAAGCTCGCGGGCGTGGACCTGACAAAAAAAGATGCTTTCGATGCGGCGATGCGCGCATTTGACGACGCGCTCGCACAGCTTGAAGAACTGACGGCACAGCCGCCGCGGAGTTGATATGCCAAAGACGAACGTACTTCCGAACAATCTCGAAGCAGAGCAGGCACTGCTCGGCTGCCTGCTCATCGACAACGACACCCAGTCCGAGATCCTCGACCGCCTTTCTGAGGAGGATTTCTACCAGGAATCGCACAGGCTGATCATCGGCGCGATGAAAGTCGTTTTCAATGCGCGCAAGCCCGTCGACGTCGTGACGCTTGCCGATGAACTCGAAAAAGCAAACACGCTTGAAAAAGCGGGCGGGCTGACCTATATCACAGACCTTGCAAAGATCACGCCGTCGGCGGCAAATTACCGCTCGTATTTTGAGATCGTCCGCAGAGACAGCATCAACCGCAAGCTCATCCGCGCGGCGCAGAATATCAGCGAAAACGCATATACAGGTCCGGACGTCGCGGAGAGCGTCGCTTATGCCGAGAAACTTGTCTTTGACATATCCAAGCAGACGGACACTTCCGCGCTCGTTGATATGCGCGAAGACGATTCTTACGATCAGGTCCTTCACAAATTTGAGGCGATCTATCAGGACAAGGATTCCATGCGCGGCGTGAACTCGGGCTTTACAAAGCTGGACAAGATCACGAACGGGTTCCAGAAGTCCGATCTCATTGTGCTTGCCGCGCGCCCCGGCGTCGGCAAGACGACGATAGGCATGAATATCGTCGAATACGCGGCGATGGTAGACAAAAAGACGTGTGCGATCTTTTCCCTGGAAATGCCGCGCGTACAGCTTGCACAGCGTCTTTTGTGCTCCTTTGCGCGCGTCAGTATGTCGAAAGCACTTTCGGGCGAGCTCAACAATGCGGAATGGAAGAAGCTGTGGGCGGCCCGCTCTGAACTCGGCAAGGCGAAAATTTACATAGACGACTCTTCGCAGATCACGCCTGCGGAGATCCTCTCCAAGTGCCGCAGACTGAAATCGCGCAAAGAGAGCGGGCTCGATCTTGTCATGATCGACTATATCCAGCTCATGTGCAGCGGCGAGCGGCGGCAGGAAGAGAACAGGCAGCAGGAGATCTCTTCGATCACGCGGAATCTTAAAATCATGGCAAAAGAGCTTGACGTGCCCGTCATTGCGCTCTCACAATTGCGCCGTATCTCGTCAAAAGAAGAGCCGCAGCTTTCGGACCTGCGCGAATCGGGCGCGATCGAGCAGGACGCGGACATCGTCATGTTCATTCACCGCCCCGACGTTGCGGCAACGGAAGAGGAGATCAAGAGCGGCAAAGTTGTCAAAGACATGGCGGATCTCATCATCGCAAAACACCGCAACGGCGAAACGGGCAGGGTCAAACTGCGTTTCCGCGGCGATCAGGTGCGTTACGTCAATCCGCCTCCCGGTTTTGTTCCCGACGAAACGTCGCCGATCCCGCAGGAGCATGGCGCCGATGCGGAGGCATATTTTGCAGAGGCGGCAGAAACGCTTGCGCCCGATCTTCAGGGTGACGGGGAGGAAGACCTTTGAAAACGCAGGTCCTCCCGATAGACGAAACGTCGCTTGCCGAGGCGCGCCGTATTTTGTTGAGCGGCGGATGCGTAGCGTTCCCGACGGAGACGGTCTACGGGCTGGGTGCCGATGCCCGATCGGACAGCGCGGTCAGAACGATCTATGCGGTGAAGGGAAGACCGTCCGATAATCCGCTCATCGTGCATGTGCATAAAGAGTATGATCTGGACGGACTTGTGTTCGATACGCCTTTTGCAAAGCGCCTTCGCGAAGTTTTTCTGCCGGGCCCGCTCACGCTCGTCTATAAGAGCAGGGGCACGGTGAGCAGTGTTGTGTCCTGCGGGTTGGATACGCTTGCCGTACGCGTCCCGCGTCACGACGGGGCGCAGCGCTTCCTGCGCGCGGTCGGCATTCCCGTTGCGGCGCCTTCCGCAAACCGGTCCAAACACGTCAGCCCCGTCACGGCTGAACACGTCTATACCGATCTCAACGGGCGTATCCCGTTGATCTTGGACGGCGGCGCGTGCGAAGGCGGCATCGAAAGTACTGTTTGCGACGTAACGGGTGAATATCCGATCATTTTGCGCGAGGGGCTCGTCACACGTGAACAGATCGCCTCCGTCGTCGGAGAGTGCGGCGTCTGGCAGGGAGATCAGAACGCTCCCGTGCGATCCCCCGGAATGAAATATAAGCACTATGCGCCCGCATGCGAAACGAAACTTTTTCCCGCCGCAGAACTTGAAGGGGCGATCGCCTGCTTCGGGGCGGAAGAGAAGGCCGGGCGGCGTGTTTTGGCACTGTGTGAGCATGCTGCCTGCGGCAGTTTTCCGAAAGGGAAGGCGCTCGACCTCGGCGATACGGCGGAAATGTTTGCCGCAAACCTTTACCGTCTTCTGCGCGAGGCGGAGACCCGCTGCGACGTTCTCATTGCCATAGAGCCGCGCGCCCGAGGAGGAGCGATGGCGGGCGTGCTGAACAGATTGCGCAAAGCGTGCGGAGAGGGGAAATGAAGAGAAGAAAAGTTTTGTTCGTCTGCACGGGCAACACCTGCCGCAGTCCGATGGCTGAATTTTTATTCCGCCGCGAGATCAAACGCCGCAGGATAAAATTTGTCGATTCGGCATCGGCGGGCATTTTCGCAAAAAACAGCGTTGCGATTAATGAAAAGAGTGCGGCATGCCTTGCATCGCGCGGGATCGACTTTTCAAAATTCGTTCCGCGCCAACTGCGGCACAAAATGCTCGAAAACAGCTTTCTTGTCGTATGTATGACGAGAGAGCAAAAGGAATTGCTCGGCGGTACAGGGAATATCTGCTGTGTTCACGACCTCACGGGGTTTGAAGTTCCCGATCCGTATGGCGGAAGCGCGGAAGAATACGAGCAGACAGCAAAACTTTTGGAAGCGACGGCGGAGGCGATCATCCGCAAATATTTTTCGGATGAGATTCCTGCCGCAATAAAAAAGACAGGGAGGGAAAAAAGATGAAAATTGCAGTCGCATGCGATCACGGCGGGTTGGAACTCAAAAAAGCATTGCTGAAATACCTTGCCGGGCACGGGTATGAAACGGTGGATTTCGGGACGGATTGCGCTGACAGCTGTGATTATCCCGATTATGCGCTGCCCGCCGCAGAGGCGGTGGCAAGCGGGCAATGCGAAAGGGGTATCCTTATCTGCAGCACGGGAATCGGCATCTCCATTGCCGCCAACAAGGTGCGGGGGATCCGCTGTGCGCACTGTCACGATACCTATTCCGCAAAATATACGCGCCTGCACAACGACGCGAACATGCTCGCATTCGGGCAGAAGATCATCGGCGAAGGACTGATGTTGGAAATCGTGGAAACGTTCCTGAACACAGGCTTTGAAGGCGGGCGGCATCAGCGCCGCGTGGATAAAATCAGTGCAATAGAAGAAAAATATTGTCAGCACTAAATTCCGCGGAGTAACAGTTTATGAGTAAAAAAGTCACCAAGGCGGTCATTCCCGCTGCGGGGTTCGGCACCCGGTTCCTTCCCGTCACAAAGTCGGTCTGCAAAGAAATGCTTCCCATCGTCGATAAGCCGACCATTCAGTATATCGTTGAGGAGGCCGTGGCGGCGGGAATAAGAGATATCCTTATCGTAACGGGAAAAAGCAAAAAGATCCTTGAGGATTATTTTGACAGCGCGCCCGAGCTTGAATCTCTTTTGGAGCGGGAGGGGAAGGAAGAATTTCTTCAGATCTGCCGCAACACGGAAAAGCTTGCCAATATCCATTATATCCGCCAGCCTCACGCTACAGGGTTCGCCGACGCAATATTGCTTGCGCAGACGTTTACGGGCGGAGACCCGTTCGCGATTTTGCTGGGCGACGATATAATTTATACGCCAAAAGGAGAAAGAGCGGGGATAGGGCAGCTCATCGACGTCTATGCAGAAACGGGAAAACCTGCCGTAGCCGTCATGGAAGTTTCTGATGCCGATATTCCGAAATATGCCAACATAAAAGGAACGCAGACGGGCGATCATACCGTTTCCATCGAACAGATCGTTGAAAAACCGGCTGTTTGCGAAAAATTTTCCAACCGCGCAGTGATCGGCCGATATGTTGTTGAGAGCGATATTTACGATATTATCCGCACAACGCCGCCCTCTCAGAGCGGAGAGGTATATTTCACGGATGCGCTCGGAGCGCTTGCCAAGCAGGATAGGCTGGTAGGCTGCCTGTTTACCGGAAAACGTTATGATGCGGGGAATAAGCTGGAATATCTGGAGGCGAATATAGAATACGCACTGCGCGATCCGTCGCTGGGCGACGGTATGCGCTCTTATATCAAGTCTCTTGCGAAAAAACTGGAGAACAGGGAATGAAACTGCGACTGTACAATGCGAAACTGCTGCGGCGGGCGGGGGATGCCGTAGAGGTCGGCGAGATCCTTACCGACGGGGAAAAGATCGTCGGGGTCGGGAGATCGGGTGCCGCATCCTTTCAAGCAGACCGCGAGATCGACTGCGAAGGGAACCTTTTGATGAGCGGGTTCTGCAATGCGCACACGCATGCCGCAATGTGCCTGTTCCGCGGCATTGCGGACGATCTGCCTTTGGAGCAATGGCTGTATGACCGTATTTTTCCGTTAGAAGATCATCTTACGGAAGAAGACGTCTATTGGGGGACGATGCTGCAGATCGCAGAATTTGTGCGCAACGGCATCACCTGTTTCGCCGATATGTACTTTTATATCGATGCAATCTATGCCGCGGCAAAGAACGCCAATGTGTGTCTCGCTCTCTGTTGTGGCTCAAATTCGTATTCTGATTACGATATTCTATGTGAAATTAAGAAAAATTATAGTAAATATAATACTCTGTCAGACAGAGTTCACTATTTTCCGGGTCTCCACGCCGAATATACCTGCGAGGAAAAACTGATCGCGGACGTCGCGGACTTTGCGGCAGAGAGCGGTGCAAAGACATACATCCATCTGTCCGAGACATTGAAGGAAGTCGGGGAATGCACCGTGCGGCACGGCGGGCTGACTCCGCCGCAATACCTGCATAAGCTCGGTTTTTTCGACAACGGCGGCTTGGCGGCGCATTGTACATACGCGGACAAGGACGACCTGGCGCTGCTTTCGCAATGCGGCGTGACGCCTGTCGTCAACGGCGCAAGCAATTTGAAACTGGCCTCGGGCATTGCGCCCGTTGTGTCCATGCTTTCCGCGGGGCTGTCTCCCGCGCTCGGCAGCGACGGCGCCGCAAGCAACAATGCGACCTCCATGTTCCGTGAGATGTACCTCTAT
>ERZ1090861.1590-NODE-1590-length-11314-cov-15.892175_pt1 | contig 11314 bp, 10 predicted proteins | sample MGYA00478482_ERZ1090861 | MGnify/ENA primary metagenome ERZ1090861 (study PRJEB33644, sample SAMEA5815744) | chicken gut metagenome | biome: Chicken; feature: Gastrointestinal Tract; material: Caecum | place: Ireland | collected 2019-01-01 | study: A study of... | reverse complement strand
TCTTCACCAGGGAATCCAGGAGAAACTGAAGCTTTTCTCCCTGCTGGCGGATCACCGTCCCGTATTCTCTCATCTGAGGATCTGCACAGTCCTCTTCCAGAAGCTGGCTGTATACCAGGATATTGGAAATAGGTATAGCCGTCTGATGAGATATATCCGATATCATAGTCTGTACTCGCTCTTTGCGCTGATTCATGTTTTCTTCTGCCAGTCTGCTGTCCTCCAGAAAACGGGCCATGGAATTTTCCACAGAGGATACCATAGTCTCGTCGATCTCTTCCTGGCGGAAGCTTCCGCTCCTGGCCTTTTCCAGCATAGACTCCAGCCGTTCCAGAAGCCGCCGCTCTTTCTGTCTTCCATAAAGGCAGACCCCTGCTGCCAAAACAAGCATTCCTGTTCCAAATATTATCATTTCCATATCACTGTGCCGCCCAGGTATATCCGATTCCGTATACCGTTTTGATGTATCTGGGATTTTTACTGTCTTCCTCGATCTTGTCCCTCAGCCGCTTGATAGCCACTGTCAGGGCATGTTCATCTACAAATTCTGTATCTCCGCTCCATACTTCATCAATAAGATAGGTCCTCTTTAAAGTAGCGCCTTTGTTCTCCAGCAATTTTCTCAGAAGCCGCTGTTCTGTCTTGCTGAACTCTACTTCCCTGCCTCTTACCTGAAAGACCAGCCGCTGAAAATCAAAGGAAAAAGGGCCTTCCTGATACAGTGTCTGCCCGGACATATCCTGCTGTCTTAACTGTACTCCTGCCCTGGCTCTTAAAACCATCAGGCTGAAGGGTTTTGTAATATAGTCATTGGCCCCCAGCTCCAGCCCCATAACAATATCCGTTTCCATGTTATTGGCGGTAATGATGATCACCGGCACGGCGCTCTTTGCCCGGATCTCCTGAAGAAAATCCAGTCCGTTTCCGTCCGGAAGGTTCAGATCCAGAAGAATCAGCCGGACTTTTTCTTTCTTCAGCAGTTCCCGGGCCTCTTCTATGGTCTGGCACTGGAGAAAAGTACAGTCTTCCCTTCTAAGAGCCAGCCGGATCCCGTCATTTAATTTTCTGTCGTCTTCTAAAATCAGAATCTTGTTCATAATCTCCTTTTCCTCCAACTACTATTATGGGAGTTCTCATGGAAAAGGCAAGATATTTTTAAGGATAAATTTCTGTTCTACTCTCCCTGAGCCTGGACCTTGGATGTTTCGGATACCTTGTTCTTCCCGAAGTTCTGTACCAGATCGATGAGGAAAGAAGAGATCGTAACTGTAATCAGTGAAAAAGCAATCCGTAAAACCGGAATATAAGTCAGGGAAAGTCCCAGGACTACCAGGTCTGTAAAAAGATAGGACCGGGACAGCCGCCAGCGGGTCACTCTGGATATGGTCAGGGCCAGGGCGTCGTCACCGCCGCTGGAGCCTCCCTGACGGACAATGATCCCTACGCCGATCCCCACGAAAAGTCCTCCTGCCACAGCCGCCGCCAGGGGATATTCGGACAGATCCGGCAGCATAGGAGGAAACAACTCCCAGAATTTATAGAACAGGGATACACTTAAGGTAGAGATCATGGAAATCTTGATAAACTGTCCTCCCAGATATTTAAAAGCCAGCAAATAACAGGAAATATCCAGAACCGAAGTGATAGCCGAAGGGGAGATCCCCAGCCACCGCTCTACCAGGAGCATCATACCGATAACCCCGCCTTCTGTGATCCCCGTGCGCTGGTGGATATTGTGTATGCCAAAGGTACAGATTCCTGCCCCAAGTATAATCAAAAGGATTTTTTTCCAGGTGAGTCCCTCTGTGAGCTTATTTTTTATAGTCAATAACCAGTTTGTCTTCACAAAAACGCCTCCTTGTGTTTTCTCTTTTGGAACTTTATAATAAAGGATATAGTAACTATAATGTCAAGAGATCCTGGATAAATTTTGCACAGTCAGTGTTTCCATCCTGGATTATTTTGTTCAAAGGAGGCAGCATGGAGAATTTATTTTCCATCGGCGAAGTAGCCAGATATCAGAAAATTTCAAAGCAGACCCTGATCTTCTATGACAAGATCGGCCTGTTCTGTCCCGATTATGTGGATCCCAACAACGGCTACCGGTACTACAGCGCCAAACAGCTTGACTACCTGGATACCATTCTCATTATGAAGAAAATCGGTTTTTCTCTCAGCGAAATCAAAGAGCATATGCAGCACTACACCATTGACAGCAGTCTGGCTGCCATGAAAAACCAGCTCTCTGTCATTGACAGCCGGATCCAGGAACTGTTCATGATCCGGAGCCGTCTGGTGAACCGCTGCCAGCAGATGGAAGAAACCAGGGGGCTCCGGGGAAAAGAAAGCTCTGTGTTTCTGGAAGATATCAGCTCCCAATACATCCTGGTCCAGTCTGTAGAAGAGCCTTACACTCTCCGGGAGATCAGCATTGCCACCAAACAGTGCTTTTCCGATTCTTTTCAGAAACAGCTTCCTGTATTTTTTCAATGCGGGGTAGTTGTCCCTTTGGAGCGTATCCTGGAAGGTCGTTATACAGAGGCTTCCCACGCTTTTCTTCCCATAGAGAAAACCGACAAAGCCGAAAATATCCGTAAGCTTCCCGCGGGGAAATGCGCAGGGATCTATCATGTGGGAGATTATCTGTCTATTGGACGCTCCTATGAAAAGATCCTGGAGTACTGCCGGAGCCATAACCTGAAGATCTGCTCAGATTCCTACGAATTCTGTATTAATGACTATATTACCTCTTATGACGAAAGTGAGTATATTACCAAGATCTTATTTTATGTAACTTCTGATAATTAGAAAAGGAACTCTGCCATTACCCAAAATCGCTATTTTTATCAAGGCGTTTTCCTACAGAATCGCTATTTTTAAATTCCGTTTTTCCTGCAAAATCGCTATTTTTATAACAGTCCACAAAATTTTTCTGAAATATGTATAGATTTTTCTCTCCCGGCAATACTAGAAATAGTCCACGGAGGGATGGCACAAAGAGGTGACGCTTTCCGCAGACGACCAAAGAAAAAGTAGAAATACTTTATCCTCCCCTTTTAACAAGGCTGTCACGGTAAGGGAGTACGGCAGTAAGATACCTTTACCGCAGCAGCCTTCGTACATAGCAGAAACCATTAAAACTCTTTTTACAGGGACAGCAGAGTCTCCTCCCAGACGCCCCGGTTCCTTCTGAGGATCTCCCGGAAGGCGGAAGGGGGCAGGGGAGACTCTGCTTTTCCTATTTCAATGGTGAGGCTGGGGATCTTCCTTTCTTTTACGGCCCAGTCCTTGTAGCCTGCCGGGTCCAGGTAATCCCAGCCTTCCGGCAGGCCGTATCCTGTGATCCGCTGTATCCGCTCTCCAAAGTTGCGGCATATTCTCCGGAATTCTCCTTTTTGTCCGAAATCCCAGTAAATGACTTCTCCAGAGGAATGATAGCTGACTGTCCTTTGAAACTTTTCCTGCCTGGTAAGCTCTGCCAGTGCTTTAGACTCTTCCTGATCCTCCGGGGCCTGACCTTTGTATCCTTCCCTGGAGGGCTGTCCCTTCAGATCATGGTATTCTTCCCAGAAAGCCTGAAAATTCCGGTTCAGATCCACGCCCCGGGCATTGGCCTTCCACTTTCTGTAATAGGGGCCGCAGGGCATTCTCCCCCCTTCTCTCTCCCCGATCTTCCATACCTGTTTCTGAAGTTCGGGATCTCTAATCCCTCTGGGGCCCTGCTGGCTGATGGTAACCCCGTCGGGGTTGGCCATGGGCACCACATAGACAGCCTTCCCCCTTAGCAGTTCTTTATAGGAATGGCCCTTATAAGTTTCTTCCCGGTACAGTTTTGTGAGAAATTCTGCAGTCTGTTCCATAAGAAGCTGGCTGGTCATATATTCTCTTCCGTGAATAGCGCCGAATAAGAAAATCTTTTCCCCGGCGTCCGCCCGTCCCAGGATAAAGCAGTAAATTTCCCTTTTATCTGCCGTTTTTCCCAGAGTTTTCAATTCCATAGTTTCCGGAAAAGCCCTGGCGAATATTTCCAGATCCTTTTCCAGGTCCTGATAAGTATATCCCCAAAATCTGCGGCCAAGTTGTTTATACATTGACGGATACCTCAAAAATTATTATAATAATAGATATTCTAGACAAGGGAGATTAAGAAGTGAAGAACCTGAAACGACTTCTTGCACTCATAGGAGTTATCCTTCTGGCAGGCATGTATGTCCTTACATTGATCTTTGCCCTGACGGATAATTCTGCTGCAGGCAATATGCTGATGGCTTCTCTCTTCGGAACGGTGATCATACCAGTGTTGATCTACGCTATACTTCTGGTATACAAGTGGACCCGTCCGGAAGATGAAGTGATTCCAAAGATCCTGGCGGAAACTTCCGAAATCGATACGCTGATCTTTGACATCGGCAAAGTTCTTGTCCGCTATGACTGGAAGAAATTACTGCGGGATCTGAAATATGATGAAGAAACAGCCCAGGCTGTGGCAAAAGCTGTATTTCTCAGTAATACCTGGACAGAGGGTGACCGGGGAATCCTTTCAGAAGAAGAGCTTTTGCAGGCTTTCATAAATAATGATCCTGCTCATGAAAAACAGATCCGAGAGACATTTGAACGGATGGGAGAGACCATTCGTGTTTATTCTTACACAAAGAGCTGGCTGACATATTTTAAGAAGCGGGGATATAAGCTTTATATCCTGTCTAACTTCTCAAAGCCCCTCTTTGACCGGTGTCAGAAAGAAATGAAGTTCCTGGATTTTATGGATGGAGGCTATATGTCCTGGCAGATCCACTGCTTAAAGCCTGATCCAAAGATCTATCAGAAGCTGATAAAAGATTTTGATATTGAGCCTTCTAAGGCAGTCTTTATCGATGACCTTCTGGACAATGTGGCAGAGGCCAGAGCCCAGGGGCTTCATGCCGTACACTTCACCGGCAGAAAAAGCGCTATGCGCCAGTTAGCAGATTTCGGTGTCAAATAAGAGAGAAGAGACGCTCCCACGGAAATCCGGCATATAGAAAGCCCGGAATTTCTGTGAGACTGTCTCTTCTTTTTTTCTGTTTTCCATGATATGATATAGATAGATAAATAGGAACGTAACTTGTATGAAAGGAGGGATCTTTTGTGAAGAAAACCACTTTTCCTGCTCTTGGCCTGCTTGCCGGCTCTCTGATCTTCCTGTCCGGCTGTCAGGCAGGGACTGGACTGGAAGTCAGCAGCCAGTCCCTGTCTGAAGTCTCCGGGAACGAGGCCCAGGCTTCAGCCCCTTCTTCTCAAAATGAGCCCCGTTCTGTCCGGGAAAATACGACCCAGGAAGAAAATGCATTCTATAACGACCTGCTATACCGGGAGTATTCTTTGGGCAAAACCGTGGAAGCCGGTACTGCAACGATAACAACAGCCGATATTTTATCTGCTTCTGACTCTCCTTCCCAGATTGTCATCTTCCGCAACAATGAGATCTGGAAAATCCTGGATTATCAGGGAGAGGATATCAAGGTGGACATTCCTGAAGATGGCAACTACTGTTATATGGTCGCTGATGAAAATAAGGCCCTTTGGGATATTACAGAGCTGGTAGATATGGAAGTTATCGGAGATGCGGAAGACTGGATCATTCCTTTAGAGTAAATCATTCCTTTAAAGGAAAAAAGTCCCCCTGCCTTTCAGAAAAAACCTGAAGGCAGAGGGGCTTTTTTCTCTGTTAACTATTTCTTTACCTTCTGAAGTTCTGCATTTGCAAGTCTGAGAAGCCGCTCTCTCTTTTCTTTGTCACTGGCATACATCTCCGCCAGATCCTCTACTGGTACGCCCGACAGGATTCCCAGCATGGATCGTTTTGTCTTCATCGTTCCGTAGGTATTAATGGCGCTTACCAGGATTTCTGCGGCTTCTTCATTTGTCAGGATCTCACTGACAAAATCCCGGACACTGTAGTAACCCTCGTTAAAGGTCATTTCCGGAAGTTCTCCGTTTTCGTCCACTCCCTCAAACCAGTTTTTCACTCCGGCGCCTTCATCTTCTTCATCTACCGGCCGTACATATCCGGCGTATGGCTGAGATACTTTAGTGAAGGTAACCGTATCTGCAGGGCAGCCCTCTGCTTTGGCAGTGATCACATTGATATCCTGATCCAGAGCAATGTTCTCGAACAGGAAGATCTTATTGCCTTCCTGTGTGCCTGCGCTCTTACCGTTCACATACAGAGTTACCTGTTTCTGGTTGGAATACACTTTAACAGTCATATGGTCGTAAGGACGAAGGGCATATCTTCTTCCGGTAATATGAACGAAGGGTTCTTCAGACCAGTATGCCTTATAAATGTAGTAGGCGTCTTTTTTCACCTTTCTGTCCAGAGTTACCAGTCCCTTATTGTTTCTTCCTTTTACACCGCCTTCATCTCTGGCGTCGCAGCCGAAATCAAACATATTCCAGATATGAGTGGCCCACAGATATGGTCTTTCGTCAATGATCTTAGCCATATGCTCATGGTACTCCGCCTGATATTCTTCTGTATAGTCCTTGCATTTTGGATCGTCTGTATGCCAGCTGATAATGCCCTCGCAGCCATATTCGGAAATACCCAGAGGTCTGTCCGGATACATCTGATGGAATTCATCCAGCCATTTTTCATTCTGGGTATAGTCACCGCCATACCATCCAAAATAATGGTTATAGCTGAGCACATCTGTGATCTGGTTGTGTCTGGACTCCTTCGGAAGGGCAGATACCTGAGCCATAGTGGTCAGTCTGGTGGAATCCAGCTCTTTCACCAGTTTGTTCAGATCCTCCAGATTCTCCTGAAGTCCCGGACGGTCTCCGCCGATGGTAATCTCATTAGAGATTCCCCAGAAGCAGATACAGGGATGATTATAGTTCTGATAGATCAGTTCCTTCATCTGCTGGCGGCAGTTGTCATGACCTTTAGGATCTTTGCTCATAACCGAGATAAAAGGAATCTCCGCCCATACTACCAGACCCAGTGCGTCGCAGGCATCATAGAATGCCTGGTTATGCTGATAGTGGGCCAGCCGGACCGTGTTGGCTCCCAGCTCTGCGATCATATAAGCGTCTTCTAAATGATCTTCTTCGGTCAGCGCATTTCCCTGTCCCAGACGGTCCTGATGTCTGGATACACCTCTGAGAGGTGTTGGAATACCGTTTAGGAAGAATCCTTTTTCCGGATCCACATAAAACTCTCTTACACCAAGGCTTGCCTCTACCTGATCAAGGACTTCATTGTGGCGTACAATTCTGGCCGTCACAGTATACAGATAGGGATCCTTTACTCCCTGCCATAAATGAGCTTTTTCTATGCAGGCAGTAGCTTTTGTCTCCCAGGCAGCGGGAGCGAAAACTTCTGCAACCACAGACTCATCTTCATCCATGATCTCAAACTGCACCATATCGCTTTCCTGAGCTTCTGTTACCCAGGCAGAAAGATTTACCAGAGCGTCTTCACCCTGAAGTTTGGTATCAAAAGCCACTCCCGCAGATCCGAAATAATCCAGACAGAAATGGGTCTGAGGCACACAGATCATGGTCACATTCCGGTAAATGCCTCCATAAAAGGTAAAGTCCGCCATCTGGGGATATACGTCTGTCCGGTTCTTATTGTCCGCTACTACAGCCAGATAAGCTTTTCCTTCTTTCAGAGCCTCTGTTGCGTCTACACGAAAGGCAGAATACCCGCCTTTGTGTTCGCAGACTTTTTCGTTGTTGAGATAAACCTCTGCGACAGAATTTACTCCTTCAAATTCCAGATAGATTTTATAATCTGCAGGTACGTCAGGTCTTTCAATGGTCTTTAAATAGATGCCTTTTCCTTTGTAGTAGTCGCCCCCGCCGTCCTGGCCGTCCCAGTTATTCCAGGTATGAGGCAGGTCTACCCACTCCCAGTCCTGGTCGTTTCCATGACAGGGCATTTTATCCGGCACCTGATCAGTCTTGGCAAATTTCCAGTCCTCATTTAATGATTCATAAAATCTCATAATCTTGATCTAACTCCTTTTCAGAATCTGGTTTCCCATCTTCCGCAGAATACATTCTCGTTATATCTTCCCTTGAATTCGCTCTTGCCCATCATCTTTTCCAGAGTGGCTGCAAAGCTTTCATGGTGATCCATGTAAGAGTTAATGTAGCATCTTGCCATAGGAACATCGATAAGATTGTTAGTATAGCTTAAGGATACCACAAAGGTCGGCAGTTCAGACATATACCATGGCTGCTTTGTAGGCTCGTCCCATTTTACTCTCATAGTATTGAACTGCGCAAATCCCTGTACGTTAAGGATCAGCAGCACACAATCATATTTCTTCTTGAAGTCTTCCATTTTGCCTTTAGCGGAAGGAACTTCTGCGTCAACCTCGAATCCTGCTTCCTCTAACTGGCTCACAATATCTTTGATGATATTTTCATCATTGGATTTAAACTTGGTTCCGGCAATTACCACTGCCTCAGAGCCGATGTACATCAGTTTGATCCTCTTATATCTTTCCGGTGTCATTGGCAGATAGTTCAGACGGTCTTTTACCAGAGTTACATATTTGTCTGCGAACTCTCTGGATGCTTTGTGATGCTCTTCGCAGCCTACCACTGCCAGGTTCTCTTTAGGCTGTACCAGTTTGCCTTCTTTCTGAAGGATGTGAAGGCTCAGGGCTGCCTTTACACCCAGGATCCTGTGAAGGGCGTCGTTTAAACGTTCCTCTGTGATAGTGCCGTTCTTATAGCCTTCCATCATGTAGCCGAAGTCTTCTTCTCTGTCGTTGAAGAACAGATACATGTCGCAGCCTGCAGCGATCGCCTGAGGAACCTGCTCTTTTCTCGGAATGGTAGCGCCGAACATACCGATCATATGGGAAGCGTCAGTAACTACCAGACCATTAAATCCTAACTGGCCTTTCAGCAGATCTGTGATCAGTTCCGGAGCCAGAGTTGCAGGGCGGATATCCTCATCTTTGATTCCTGGGCGCAGTTTCTTGGAATAAGCAGGAAGGGCAATGTGGCCGGCCATAATAGTCATAACTCCTGCATCGATCAGTTCTTTATATACTTTTCCAAATGTAGCATCCCACTTATCACAGTCGTATTCATTGACGCCCATGATCAGATGCTGGTCATTTTCCTCTGTACCGTCTCCCGGGAAGTGTTTCATACAGGTGGCGATATTCTGTGTTTTCATTCCTTTGAAGAAGGCTTTTGCATAGCGGATAACATCCTCAGGATTGTCGTTAAAAGCTCTTAACTGGACAATGGTATTTCTCCAGTTGTAAGTCAGGTCTACGATAGGGGCGAAATTCCAGTTACAGCCTACCGCTGCAGCTTCTCTGGCAGAGATGGTTGCCATTTCTGTTACGGCTTCTTCTGAATCGATAGCTGCCATAGCTGCGCCGTTGGCAATAGGTGTTCCCCCGCCGGTTCCGCCGTTTCCGCCGGCCTCACAGTTGGAAGCGATCAGCAGAGGGATCTTGGTAGTCTTCTGAAGGCAGTCTGCCATAGCCCAGATTTCTTCCTTTGGAGCATTATGATAACGGATAGCGCCGGGATGATAGGTATCCAGTACTTTCTTTATATTCTCCGGTTTTCTCTCCTCAGCGTTCCCTACCATGTTGACAAACAGCTGACCGATTTTCTCTTCGATGGTCATACCTGCAATGGTATCTTCCACCCACTGGATCTGCTCGTCGTTAAGGTAATAAGGTTTCTCTCTTAAATTCACCATTTTGCTTTCCTCCTGATATTCCTGTTATTTCGTAAGATTCTTTACAAATTTTTCTTTTAATGCATCCTGATATTCTCCTGCAAAAGTTCCTGCCTGGAGCCTGTCTTTTGCCTCTCCGATATTGGCCCAGCTTTCTTTTTCCTTTTTTACCAAAATAGGATAGAAAAATACTCCGTTTTTATCTGCTGCATCCATATCTCCCGGCGCATCTCCGGTCATCATTACTTTATTTTTATCATATCCGTATGTGAGAAGCTTCTCGATACAGCTCTTCTTTGAGCCTGCATTCTGAGCCAGAACCACATCCACATGATCGATCAATCCGAATCTGGTCCATTCTTCCTTAACCGCCTCATAATTTGCAGAAGATACAATGGCAATATCGCAGCTCTCATGGAGCATTTCTATACCTTCCTTCACACCTTCAAAAGGCTTTACCTCTTCCTTTGGCAGCTCTTTAATGGAGGCATTTACCGCCTGAGACCAGGCCAGGGCTTTTTTCAGACAGATATTTCCGGTCTCTTCTACTGCTTTCTCCAAAGCCGGATTGGACAATTCATCGGATTCTTCCACCCATTTCACCAATGTTTCCAGTCCTTCTACCGGCTGGTATTTTTCCTGTACTTCCGTGAGAGCCTTCACCAGTCCTTTGAAACGGTTGATCCCTCTTGTCATGGAATAGAGATTTACCTCATTCCAGCTTTCCAGAAGCTCCTTCTCATAAGCCTCCAGCCCCCACTCTTTTACCATGCAGGGACCAAAACACCTGAAGTGTTTAATATCCATACTGTCAATGGCACAGCCGTCTGAATCGATGCAGATCAGATAATCTCTTTTTTTCTCAAACCCGGAAAATGGGTCGCTCATAGTATCACGCTCCTTCCTGAAATTTGTGCAGAGCTACAGAGAACTATTTCTCTCTCCTCTGCCCCATACTTAAAATTTACCATTTTTTCAAAGAAAAACCAGAGTTAATTTATACTATTTTTCTGATAATATTTAGTTGCTCTATAGATTCCTCGTACAATGTTAATTTTCAGTAAATTCTCTTTCCGTTTTCCGGAAGAATCCTTTTACAGCAAGTCCAAAGCCTCCCAGAATGGTTCCGGTAAGGATGAGGATCCAGGCAACGCCTCCGGAAAAACTGTCAAAAAGAAATCCGTACAGGATCTGCCCCAGGGGCTGGATACACTGGGTAAAAGCGCTTGTATAGGCGGAAACCTTTCCCATCATATTTCCCGGAGTCAGTCTCTGGATAAGAGAGGTGGCAAAAATGGAAAAACCACAGGCAGCCAGCTGGAGCAGCACAGAAAACAACACCAGAGTTCCATATCGGATATAAGGATTCCCTGATAGAAGGAATAAAATTCCCGGCGGGATAAGAAAGAATCCCAGGGCGCCTATGATCAGGTAAATATTTTTCCCATGGATTTTTGAAGCTGCCAGACCGGCCAGGATCCCGTTTCCCAGAAGAGAACTGGCCTGTCCTGCTATGAGAAGAGAAAAATTTCTGTGGAAAAGTTTTAATTTCTTATTTTTATTCCTTTCTAATATGTTTTATATTTATCTAATTTATCAAGAATAAAAAAC
>ERZ1090861.1589-NODE-1589-length-11333-cov-5.832683_pt1 | contig 11333 bp, 9 predicted proteins | sample MGYA00478482_ERZ1090861 | MGnify/ENA primary metagenome ERZ1090861 (study PRJEB33644, sample SAMEA5815744) | chicken gut metagenome | biome: Chicken; feature: Gastrointestinal Tract; material: Caecum | place: Ireland | collected 2019-01-01 | study: A study of the... | reverse complement strand
GATTTAGTGTTTTTACGAAAATGCACTCAAATAGAAAAATAATGGCTTAATTTGATAAAATTATTATAAAAATTAAGTCAATTTGTAACTGTTTGCGCCGAAAAGTAAAATTATTGTTACGAAAAAACGAGCCAACGATTGACTGTACGCGCGTATTTGTTGTATCATATTCGTAAAGGAGACGGCATGGAAAATTCCAACGTAAACATAGACCTTATACGATCCCACGTGGATACGATAATCCTCAGGGCTTTGTACGACGAGGATAAATACGGCTATGAGATACTGAATGAGATCAAGGAAAAAAGCAAAGGGCTGTATATGCTGAAACAGCCCACGCTTTACAGCTGTCTGAAACGCCTTGAAAAACAGGGATATATCCGTTCCTACAAAGGCGACGTATCGAACGGCGCGCAGAGGGTCTACTACTCTCTTCAGCCCGAAGGTCGAACTTTTCTGGAAAACGACCAACAGCAATGGGAATTCAGCCGTACGATCATCAACAACTTGCTGTCCGACAAAGAATTCGATCCGTCGTCCCTTCCCCCGTTCGATCCCTCCGCATACAGACCTATGACGAAGCGTCAGCGCAATCCGCAGTCGTATGCCGAGTATATGGCGTCGATAAAAGGCGAAGACGAGGCGGAAGCGCAGACCGCCGCATCCGAAGAAGATAATGAAGTAATTGCTCCGATCCCCGTAGATGCGACTGCGGACGATGAACGGAAGGAAGAACCCGAAAAAGATGTTGCTCCTTCTTCTTTTGCCGCATACCCGGCGTCGGAGCCCGCATTTTCCAAGGAACCTGCGGACGAAATTTCCCGATCCGTCGGCGAAGAGCGTTACGAGCGCACTTACGCTCCCGACTACTCGAGGGCGTACGGACAAAGCGAAGAGTTTGCCCCAAAGCGCGAAGATCGCTTCCGCCCCGTCGAGGAAAACCGCGAAAAGGCTCATCGCCGTGAAGATGTCGCGGCATATCGTCAGGAACCCGAAAAAGTCAATTATATCGCCAGTTTCGACAGTATTTACAGCAAACCGCAGAACGATCTTCGCGATTATGCAGGTCACAGCGAGCGGGACGCCGACGACGGCGATTCCGTAAGATTTCTCACTCTAAACGAACTCCGCAGTAAATTCATGACGGAGGGATACACGGTCAAACCTTATGTGAAGAAAAATTCGAGCGAGTATTACATCAACAACTACTATTACAGCTCGAGGCTGTTGCGCGACTGCTCGCTCATATTTTATGCCATATTTGCCGTCGAAGTACTCATCGCGTATTTCGCGACGTTCCGTATGACGGCCCCCCCTACTTCGGTGGGCTATCTGTTTATGTTTTTGGGTATAGGATTGCTGTTCCCGATATTGTGCGCCGTGAATTGGTTCGTCGACCCGACAAAACGGATCAAAGCCAAATTCAGCCTGAGGTCTACGCTGATAAATTCACTGATATTCATGCTGAACGCTTTGATACTCATAGTGGTTTTGGGATTTTTCGTATTCGGAGCCGACATAGAGGTTCCTTCCACGTCCGTCAAGCCGATAATCGTGCCGATACTGTTCCTGCTCGATATCCCCGTCGCGATACTCATCTACTATATGCTCTACAAGTCGAAGCGCTATCACGTAAGCTGAATTTTACCGCCGCCCCTGTCGGGCGGCGTTTTCATTATACGGGGCCGTTTTTCAGACTCGGATCGCTTCGGGCTTTTTCGGGCAGCGATCCTACGATCTTTCCGTCAACGAGTTCTCTTCCGCTTGCGGAGCGATCCCTTATTTTTTCCGACAGTTCGCGATCGGTAAGGGTCGGGTCTTTTATCTTTCTGCGCCTTTTGGAAAATTTCGCGGTGAGTTTATCGGCGTATTTTTGCATGAATTCGGTGATATTGTCCCCGTATTTATACAAAAGAGCGAACAGAGCCGCCGTCGCAACGGCTATCGATATCCATACTGCCGCGCCCGCGGCGTTTGCGGGAATGGATACCGCACCTTTATAGACTCCTGCGATCCACAGCATGCCGACGGGACGCGTGATCACCATCATGACGAAAAAAGTCTTGTAGGACATCGTGCCCAGTCCCGCGATGATGCACAGCAGATCATCGGGAAAAAACGGCAGAAGGAACATGGCGTAAAGCAGGACCGTATCTTTGCCTTTAAGCATATCGCGGTATTTCGCTACGGTTTTTGCTCCGCAAAGCCATATTGCGAGTTTGACTCCGAACGTGCGCCCCAAAGCGAAAGCCACCATGGAACCCGCTATTATCGCCGCGGACGAGTACAGTACCGTCTTCGGGATCCCGAATACGGCGATACCCGCTATTGTAGTCAGGGTTGCCGGCAAAGGCAAAACCGTAACTTGCAGGAATTGGATCGTAAGATATATCAGTACGGCGTACGAGTCGTATTCGGCGATCAGTCTGCGGAACGCGTCGGTATCCTCGAAATAAACGAAGAGATCGTATCTCAGGGCGATGATATAGCCTATCGCTACGATAAGCACCGTTACCGCTCCCAGGAACGCGCCTTTTACTATTATTTCTATATTGAAGAAACTACCGAAAGCGGCAAGAAGCAACACCGCGGACACCGCCGTCCACCCGATAGCCGTATGAAGATCGTCTGCGCCCGAAGCGGTAAGTTTCGCCACGCAAAGCATCGACGCGGCGCTGACCGCCGCTATCGTCAAAAAACCGAAAAATCTTCCCGCTCTCGTCATATCTCCCGAATATAGTATTATTAAAAAGCGCGCATAATACTACGCAGACATAAAAAAACCGCCTTTCGGCGGCAATTCGGTCAAAAAAGATCAATCTTTGACGTTGGCTATTTCTCCGGTTGCGAGTTTGTCGCACCGATTGTTGTAGGCATTGTCGGCGTGTCCTTTGACTTTGACGAACGAAACTCTGTGTTTCGCACATTCGTACAACAGGGATTTCCAGAGATCCGCGTTTTTTACCGGCGTTTTTCTGTCTTTCAGTTTCCAGTCGTTGCGCTGCCATTCGTCTATCCAGTTCTCGGTAAACGCGTTGCAGACGTAAGCCGAGTCGGAATATACGGTCACTTCGCAGGACTGATTGAGCTGTTTCAGCCCCTGTATCACGGCAAAAAGCTCCATGCGGTTGTTCGTCGTGTCCTTATTGTATCCGCTGATCTCTTTTTCGACGCCGTTATATATCAAGACCGCCGCCCAGCCGCCTGCGCCCGGATTTCCCGAACATGCGCCGTCGGTATATATATCCACCTTCTTCATTATTCGCGCCCGAGCTCCTCGCTTCTGATACGGCAGGCGGTCATGCCGTCTTTGACGATCCTGTCCAGACCGCGGCTTCTGAACGTATCCACCGCCTGTATCGTCGTGCCTCCCTTTGAGCATACGTCGGATATCAGTTTATCGAGAGTATCGTCGGACTTTTCGGCGAGTTTGCAGGCTCCCGCTACGGTAGCGACGGCGAGTTTGCGCGCCACATCGTAAGAAAGTCCGTTTTCCTCTCCGCCTTCCGTCATAGCTTTGATGAAATAAAAGACGTACGCGGGACCGCTGCCGCTGACGCACGTGACAGCGTCGAAATCCTTTTCGGGTACGTAAACGGTGGATCCCACGCTGTCGAACATCTTGCGGCAGAAAGCGTTCGCTTCGCCCGAACAGTTATTCTCCGCGATCGCGGTCGCGCCCATCCCGACTTTGGAAGGCGTGTTTGGCATCACTCTTATCACGTTTCCGCAAAGAGCGAGCGCGCTCGCCACGGCTTCGGAACGGATACCCGCCATTATACTGATGACCGTGGCGGCTTTGACCGGGCGCAGCGACGGCGCGATCTGCCTGAATATCTGCGGTTTGACGGCGATGACCAGGTATTCGCAATTCGCACATACATAGGCGTTGTCCGTAGTACATTCGACGCCTGCGACGGCTTGCGCGCCCGATTTATTGGACATGATAAGATCGGATGCCGCGAGCATACCCGACGAAAGAACGCCGCCCACTATGGCTTTTGCCATATTTCCGGCGCCGATAAATCCCAATTTGTACTTGTAACCGTTCATAAAATTACCTCGCACAAAATTGTAGCATAACGGCGCCGAAGGCGCAAGTGTTTGCGCGGCGGGCGTGCGTATCGGATCAGAATATCCGATACGTAAACGTCGGGAAAGCGTATCTGCGGCATGCCGATGTGCAGCGGCAGCAGATACAGCGACAGCGGCAACGGCAGCAACGGGGACAGCATCGCGCGCCGGGGATTATGATCCTCACGGTCGGGGACGGAGTGTTTACTGCCGTCGTGACCGGTTGCTCACGAACACGGCTCCGCTGTCGTCGACGACGCGCGATACGTTGATGACGGTGGTCATAGCACGTCTACGTCGAACTCGACGTTGACCACCCGCTCCGACCGCCATATTGCCGATCGGGAATCCCATGGCGGGATTATATGCCGGATAGGACGTACCGTTTATCCTTACGCTTCCTGCCGTGAAGGAAGTGCCCGTCGGGATCGGGTCGTAGAACATCATATTGATCTTCTCCAACGTGCCGGTGTTTTCTATCCTCGAAGTGTAATGCAGTCTTTCTCTCGCCGTTGCGTAGGCCTTGTCGACCGTTTTGACAACGCTGAGACGGTTGGAGATCATGGTTATCGACACTTCGTTTGTATTTTCCGCGAAATTGACCGGCCCCCGGTTCGGGTCGTCCACCGTGTATTCGAACTGCCACGTATTATTCATGGTGTTGACCGATTTGGGATTGTCGGACAATATCACGTACTCTATCGTCGAACTTCCGCCCTGAACGATATCCTGCAAGACGAAACCTGCAACGGGATCGTAAGTCGGTTGGCTCACGCCGTTGACCGTGACGGAGCCCGCGACGTAGGTCGCGCAAAGGCTGCTCGAAACCAGTTACGCTGAAAGAAAAACATTTTACAACTCGACATATACGCATATTTTATGTTTTACTGAGGTTGGGTACGGGTATATATCAGAAATCTATCCTAACCGTGCGAAAAAGTTTCGACGGAAGCGTGCTGTTGATCCCCAAACAGACCAAGACCTATACGCGATTCGTAAGGGCGAGCGAAGCGAGGACGGAATAGCGAGCCGACGACGGTATGACAGACGGAGAAAGATCCGAGCGAGCGTCACACGCAACTTCACGCGAGTGAAACTTACAGCGAAGAGTCGTATTTCCTCTGCCAAGCCAAAGGGAGCGTGCTTTTGATCTCCGAAACCGATGAAAACCTATACGCGATTCGTAAGGACGAGCGAAGCGAGGACGGAATAGCGAGCCGACTACGGTATGACAGACGGAAAAAGATCCGAGCGAGCGTCACACGCAACTTCACATAAGTGAAACTTGCAATGGACGAATCGTATTTCCTCTGCCAAGCCAAAGGGAGGAACAGTCAACGCTGTTCCTCCCTTTGGCTTGGCAGGGGAGACGCGATTCGAACACGCAACCAATGGTTTTGGAGACCACTACTCTACCGTTGAGCCACTCCCCTAAATTGCCTATACATTTTACAATGCCCGGCGACGATAAGTCAATTAAAAAACGCTTTCTTTTTGATAAAATATCCGAAGGTCGTTCAAAATTGTGGCGTTGCGCCACAAAATACGTTATAATGTTTTTATCAAAGTAACGGAGTTAGAATATGCAGACCGACATTTACGTCAATCCCCTTATTACGAGATATGCGAGCCGCGAGATGGCGGCGAATTTTTCGGACGACGCCAAGTTCAGGCTCTGGAGAAGACTCTGGATCGCGCTTGCGAGATCCGAGAAGGCTCTCGGGCTCGGCATCACCGACGAACAAATTGCCGAAATGGAGAAATATAAGGACGACATCAATTACGAAGACGCCGCGAAATTCGAGAAAGAAGTGCGTCACGACGTAATGGCTCACGTCAAAGCTTACGGCAAACAGGCTCCCAAAGCCATGCCCATCATCCACCTCGGCGCGACGTCGTGTTTCGTCACGGACAATGCCGAAGTCATCATCATCGACAGAGCGCTGGATATCGTGCTTGCCAAACTCGTCAACGTAATGGACAAGCTCAAAAAGTTCGCCTTGCAATATAAGGATTTGCCTACGCTCGGATTTACGCATCTGCAGCCCGCTCAGCTCACAACGGTCGGAAAACGCGCTTCCCTGTGGCTGGAAGATCTCGAAATGGACTACGTATCGTTGGTCAACCTCAAGAAGAACGTCAAACTGCGCGGTGTCAAGGGCACTACCGGCACGCAGGCAAGTTTCCTTGATCTCTTCGAAGGCGACGGCGAAAAGGTGAAAAAACTGGAAAAGCTCGTAGTGTCCGAAATGGGCTATGACAAATATTATGCGGTCACCGGACAGACCTATCCGAGAAAGTTCGACTACAACGTGCTTTGCGTACTGTCGCAGATCGCGCAGAGCTGCTACCGCTTCTCCAACGACATAAGGCTGTTGCAGCATATGAAGGAAGTCGAGGAACCGTTCGAAAAAACGCAGATCGGATCCTCCGCCATGGCGTATAAACGCAATCCCATGCGCAGCGAACGCATCGGTTCGATAGCGCGTTACGTGATATCTTTGCCTACGAATTGTGCCGTGACTGCGGCGACGCAGTGGTTCGAGCGCACGCTCGACGACAGCGCCAACAAGCGCATAGTGATCGCGCAGGCTTTCCTGTCCGTGGACGCCATACTCAATCTTTATCTCAACGTATCCGAAAATCTCGTCGTTTACGACAAGGTCATAAAGAAGCACATCGACGCCGAACTGCCCTTCATGGCGACTGAAAATATCATGATGGAATGCGTAAAAGCCGGAGGCAACCGACAGGAACTGCACGAACGCATACGCGTGCTTTCCATGGAGGCTTCCCGCAACGTCAAGGCGGAAGGCAAGGACAACAATCTCATCGAACTGATCAAGGGCGACCCGATGTTCGCCGTGGTACACGACAGACTGGACGGTATACTCGACGCGAAAAACTTTATAGGAAGAAGCGCCGCTCAGGTCGAGGAGTTCATCTCCGAAGAGATAGATCCCATTCTCGACGCGCATAAAGATCTGCTCGGACAAAAAGGCGTGGTGTCCGTCTGAAATAAGGACTATTCGGGTATTGCAAAGTCGAAAAGACGGGGACTTCCCCGTCTTTTGCTTATTCCTGCCGCGCCGCTTACTGCATCAGCATCCAGTCTACGAATATCCCGAAGCCTTTTGTCGGATCGGACGTGAACACGTGAGTGACTGCGCCTACGAGCTTTCCGTCCCGGATTATCGGACTTCCGCTCATCCCCTGCACGATGCCTCCCGTTTTTTCGATCAGTTCTTTGTCCGTTATGCGTATCACCATACTCTTGTCCGAGGGAGAATCCTGTTCGTTGACTTTGATTATCTCGATATCGTAAAGTTCGGGCTCGTTGCCTATGACGGTCGAAAATATCTGAGCTTTTCCCGGGGTGATAGCTTCTTTCGGCGAGACTTTTATCTCCTGCATATCAGACATATCGCCGGTGTAATATCCGAAATTACCGTAAATACTGTTTTTGTCCAATACTCCGATCGGCTTGTCTTTCGTACTGAAAGATCCTTCCAGTTCGCCCGCTTTGCCTATCTTACCTTTGACCGCGCCCGTGATATAAGCGGGATATACCGTGCCGTATACCGAACGGACAGGCGTTCCGTCGGGACCGGATATGGCATGACCCAGACAACCGAATCTTCCCGTTTCGGGATCTATGAAAGTCAGAGTCCCTATACCCGCCACGGAATCCTGCAACATCAGTCCGAGCTTGTATTTTCCGCTGAGCATATCGCGTACTGCCTGAACTGAATACGCTTTTTTAAGCGCTCCTCTGTAAAATACGAGATCGGCGGCGCCGTCGGAACCTTCGAGCATCTCGGCTATCGCTTCGGCGCTGTCCACTTTTTTTCCGTTTACCGAATAGAGGATGTCTCCGAAAGTAACGTCCGCGTTATCCATCGGCGAAGCCGTACCGTCGTTTGTGATGACTCCGCTCTTTGCCGTCACCATGAGTCCGTCTACTTTGAGATCGATACCGAGAGGCGTTCCTCCCAGCAAAACGCTGTGCTCGACGACGGGGCGAGCTTCCTTTTCTCCGATATCGAAGATCCCGAACAGTCTGGTCTCGACGACCTCTTGTTCACAGTTGTAGGTACTTTGGATATACGGCGCTTCTTTTACGTCTATGTCGTTGAAAGCCGTTGCGGCGAAATCGGCGCCGTCAGCGGTCTGAAATCCGAAATATCCGACCGAAGCGACTGCCACGAACAGCAGCACCGAGATGTAAAACAGTTTTTTCATTGCGGTAAACCTCACGAAAATTAGTTTGAGCGTATTTTCGCTAATTATCTGCGATACCGCAATAAAAAACCGCCGCCATGAGGCGGCGTCGTTCGGTCACACGCTTTTTTTGAACTCTTCGGCGTGGTCTTTCATCTCTTTCGCGTGCGGCAGAGCGTGCGAGCTGTATTCTTTGCCGCCTATCAGTCTTGCTATCTCTTCCAGCATACCGCCGCCGTCCAAAGGTACCAAAGAAGTGCGGGTCCCGCTTCCGTCGGTGGATTTCGCTATCAGAAAATGTCTGTCCGCCATTGCCGCAAGCTGAGGCAGATGCGTCACGGCGAGGACCTGTCTGCCTTTGGATATCGAATAGAGTTTTTCGGCGACGACCTGAGAAGTTTTACCGCTTATCCCCGTGTCGATCTCATCGAAGACCATGGTGTCCACGCCGTCGATATCGGATATGATATTTTTGACTGCCAGCATGAATCTTGAAAGCTCGCCGCCCGAAATGACTTTGCTTAGCTCGCGCAGCGGCTGTCCCGCATTTGCGGAGAACATGAACGTCACGCGATCGTCGCCGTTTTCGTGCGGTTCGGCGTTTTTTCTTACGACGTCGGCTCTGAAAGAGGCGTTGTTCATGCCGAGGTCCTTCAGTTCGGACGTGATCTCGGCGGCAAGTTTTTCGGCGGCAGTTTCGCGCGCCGTATGTATCGCGGCGGTGTTTTTTGCCAGAGCGGCAGCAGCTTCCGCCGCTCTCTCTTCGAGTTGTATCAAAGCGAATTCGCCGTTTGCGTAAAAGGCTATGTCGTTTTCGATCTCCCGTATCTTATCTGCGTATTCCGATTCCGTGATACCGTATTTGCGCATGATACGCCTTATAGCCGCAAGGCGCGTTTCGCACCGTTCGGCGGCGTAAGGATCGAAATCGTCCGAGTCCAACAGCCCTTTGAGCGTTTCCGCAATATCTTTTGTTTCTATTCGCACCGATTCGATACGGTCTTCGAGCTCGGCGTAGGCCGCGTCGTAATCCGAGACCGAAGCGACGGCTCTGCCCGCTTCCGCAAGCGACGACAATGCGTCCGCTCCGTCGCCGTCGAGCGTTTCCGCGGCTTCCGCCAGAGAGTCGCGTATCCTTTGGGCGTTGTTGAATTTCTTTCTCGCGGCGGTGAGCTGTTCCTCTTCTCCTTCGAACAGCGCCGCTTCCGTGAGTTCGTCGAGAGCTGCCTGCAGTTCCTCCGTCTTTTCCTCTACGTTGCCCAAAGAACCGTACTTTGCCATTTCTTTTTTAACGGAATAATACTCGTCGCAAAGTTTCTTCTGTTCGGCAAACAGCGGAGAAAGCTCTTTCTGCGCGTATTTGTCCAGTACGGAGATGTGGTTCTCTTCGGCGAGAAGCCCTGTCGCCTCGTGCTGACCGTAAATGTCGGCAAGAGACCGCGCCGCCTGTCTGAGCAGAGCCAACGTGACACGCGCCCCGTTGATGCGACAGACGTTTTTGCCATCGGTCGTCATCGTGCGCGAAAGCATTATTTCGCCGTCGTCGCAATCTATGCCGTTTTCCCTCAGTATCTCTTCCGTCGGAGAGCCGCTTTTCGTGCGGAATATCGCGGATACGGAAGCCTCGTCGCATCCGTATCGGATCAGCGATCTGTCTGCGCGTTCTCCGAGGACGAATTCGAGGCTGTCGATTATTATGGACTTACCCGCGCCCGTTTCACCCGAAAGGATGTTCAGCCCGTCGGAAAATTCCGCTTCCAGTCTGTCGATAAGCGCGATGTTTTTTATATCGAGAACGTTAAGCATACCGCCTCCGTCGTCAAATAAGATACGATTCGAGCAATCTGACCGTGACTTTGACGTCTTCGCCCTCGGCTATGACGGTGAATATGGTATCGTCGCCGGCGAGAGTGCCGAGCACCTGCGGCAGGTTGAGCCTGTCGATAAACGCACAGGCGCTGTTGGCTCCTCCCACCACGGTCTTTATGACGATGATGTTGTCCGCATACTTTATCGAGAGTACGCACTCTTTGAATATATTGCCGAATTTGGCGGATATCTTGTGCGACGCGCCGTCGGCCTTGACGTATTTGTATTTTTTCGCCGTGCCTGCGACTTTGACGAGTCCCAGCTCCTTGATATCGCGCGAAACCGTCGCCTGAGTGGCGTTAAAGCCGCCTTCGCGCAGCAGGCCGACCAGTTCCTCCTGAGTTTCGACCTCGTTCTTTTCGATTATGCCGAGGATTATCTGCTGTCTTTTCGTGCGTATCATATCATTCGCTCCAATAAGATAGTTTCTTTATCAGTTTTTCGTAAAAGCCCTGTTCTCCCAGGCGTACGAAAAGTGCGCTCCTGCCGCTCTTCCTTACCGTTACGCGACAATCTCCCCCGCCTGCGGGATAAACTCTTCCGTCCACTGTGACGCGCATTTTCGAGCCGTCTCCGGTGAGCGTGATAACGCTCGAATCGCTGACGACAAGCGGACAAAAATGCAGGGAATGAGGACAGATCGCGTTGATCACGAACGCTTTGACGTCCGGCGCGACGACGGGTCCGTTGCAAGAGAGCGAATACGCCGTGGAGCCCGTTGCGGTAGCGACTATCACGCCGTCACCGCGTACGGAATCGGCTTTCACTCCGTCCACCTCGACGTCGATCGAGCATACGCGCGAGTTGGAATCCGTACCGAGGATTATCTCGTTGAGCGCGACATAGCTTTTTTGGTCGGAAGTTTCCGCTTCGAGCATCGTTCTCTCCTCGACGGAATAATCTCCCGCTACGAGCCTGTCCACGACCTGTTCGAGATCGGATCTGGACGCCTCGGTCAGAAATCCTATCCTTCCGAGATTAACTCCGAGTATCGGCACCGAGCGCTCTGCGCAGCAGCCGACCACGTTGAGCATCGTTCCGTCGCCTCCGAACGCGACCAGAACGTCTCCTATCCGCTCCGATCTGTCGAGCGCCGACAGCCCGGGGTCGTCGCATTCCCCGTGAAAGAAAGCGCATTCGATCCCGCGCTTTGCCAGTATCCCGCAAAA
>ERZ1090861.1584-NODE-1584-length-11360-cov-5.085626_pt1 | contig 11360 bp, 10 predicted proteins | sample MGYA00478482_ERZ1090861 | MGnify/ENA primary metagenome ERZ1090861 (study PRJEB33644, sample SAMEA5815744) | chicken gut metagenome | biome: Chicken; feature: Gastrointestinal Tract; material: Caecum | place: Ireland | collected 2019-01-01 | study: A study of... | reverse complement strand
TTTGGCTTGGGGGGGGGTTTTGCGGGCGCGGTTTGCTAAACCGGGGGGGGCCCCCCCCCCCCGCCCGGGGGATTAGGGGGATGTTCGTTTGTGAAGGAGTTTTTTGAGCAGATGATAGGCAACAAGTTCGACAATTACCATCGCGATAACCAGGAACGCGCCCCAAAACTGGATGCGGCTGACCGTGAGGGTGACGCCGGGCGCAGACCCGTTGATGCCCGCTGTTTCAATGACGTCCGCACTTCCGATCGTGGCGCTTCGGTAGGTGCCGTCCAAGGCGAATTCCACTGTACAGGGGCGGTCATCGGGCAGAACCTGCGCATATCCGATGCGGTAGCGTTTGAAAAAGCGGGCGTGTTCGATGGCGAGAAAGGTGCTGCCGCCGTCCGCCGTGCGTAGAACGTAATAGCTGTAATCGCTGCCCAATCGCTGATCCACCACGCGGGCCCCCTCGTACTGCGCATCAAGCCGCCCCGGGTCGCCGGAGGCGTAGGCACTGTGCGGGATGGGGTAGTGGATGAAATAGAGATACGCCAAAATCAAGACGACGTTCAGCGCAATCAGGCCGACTACAACAAGGATGCTTCGGACGGTCAACGGCTTGCTGCTTGGCTGTTTCATGGCAGGCTCTCCTTTCGTGGGGCATGCCGGGCGCAGGCCCTTTCTTCATCTTCAGAATAGCATAGCGGAACAGAACTGTCAATTATACTATTCCACAACAAGTATTGACGAGAACTGGTAAATCTGCCATACTTATACTAAGGAATTTTAGGCTTTCAGGTATTTGGTATGGGAATCTCTGACAATTTGAAGCGCGGCGTGACCGAACTGGTGCTGCTGGGCCTTTTATCCGAGCAGGATATGTACGGGTATGAGATGGCGCAGGCTTTGCGGGAGCGCAGCCACGGGAAGTTTGTTTTGCAGGAAACATCGATGTACCCAACCCTCTACCGCCTGCAGGATGGGGGCTATATCTCGGCGCGGGAAGAGCTGGTCGGCAAGCGGCGCAAGCGCACCTACTACCACCTCGAACCCGCCGGCCAAACCTACTTCCGCCAGAGTCTGGCGGAATACCTTGGCGTGCAGGAGGGCATCCGCGCCATCCTGCGCCTGGATGGGGAAGGAGGAACCCAAGATGGCTGATACCGCCCGCGCCGCGGCCGATCTTATGCGCCGATACACCTGCGCCTTTGCCCGCGCGATGGCCCCGCTGCCCCAGCTGCGCCGCCGCACCCGGCGGGATATGCGCGCCAGTTTGGAGGAATACCTCGCCCGCAACCCCGCCGCCGGCTGGGATGACCTTGTCGAAGCCTTCGGCACGCCGGAACAGGCGGCCGAAAACGTGTTGAACGGCATGGACGCCAGCCAGATTCTGGCCGAGGCGCAGCGCTACAGCTGGCGGCGGCTGGCCGCCATCGTCGTCATCGGTCTGGCTTGGGCCGGCCTTGCGCTCTGCTGCGGGCTGAGCTTTGTGCAGCTGGCCACCCAGCCCGCCCTGACCGCCGAGGTATCCGAGATCGAACTGGGCGCGTTTTCACAGACCTTTTCGGATGGCAGCTCGATCCAGATACAGGCCCACTACGGCGAACCCGACCTCATCAACCAGAATATCACCGCGCAGAAGCGCTACGCCTGCTATGAAAACGGCGAACTCGTCTGGGTCTACACCCTGCGCGCCAGGTTCGCGCTGCTGCCCGACGGTATGAGAAGCGTGATGGCCGACGACCGCTGCCTGATTTATGACGAGGACTGGCAGTGCGTGGAAAGAACCCCCGGCGCGCGCAACAACGACGAAGCCCACGCCACCGCCATCTTCCGCCGCCAGAGCGACGGGCGGGAGGTCTACCCCTCGCTGACCCTGACGATGGGCGAGGACGGGACGCTGCGATAAGCGCAGCCAATCATGCGGACAAGGGGACAATTAAATAGTAAGGATTTGGCAGATTGCGCCCCGGGACGTGATCTGCCACTTTTCTATCCTAGCCATTCAACCGCGCTCGCACCCCGCCAATTTTCCCGCCATTTTTCTCCTTTCCCCCTTGTGATACAGACCGCTTTATGGTATAGTAAAATCAGAATCGTATCGACGCAAAGGGGGACCCCGTATGGATGATTTGCAGCAGGCGCGTGCGGCGATTGATGAGATCGACGCCGAGATGGCTGCCCTGTTTGAGCGCCGGATGCAGGCCGTGGGCCAGGTAGCCCGCTACAAGGCCGCCACCGGCAAACCGGTGTTTGACCCCGCGCGGGAGGACGCCGTCATCGCCAAAAACATCGCCCGTTTGCAGGACGAAACCCTGCGCGGGTACTACCGCAGCTTTTTGCAGCAGGCAATGGCAGTCTCCCGCGCCTACCAGCGGCAGCTGCTCGGGCGGGACGTCGCGGCCTACCAGGGGGTGGAAGGCGCGTGGAGCCACATCGCGCTGCGCAAGCTGCTGCCCGCGGCCAAGCCCCGCGCCTTTGCCACCTGGGCCGAAGTCTGTGACGCCGTCGCGGCCGGGGATGCGGGCTACGGCGTGCTGCCGTTTGAAAATTCCAGCGCCGGGGATGTCTCCGCCGTGCTCGATCTGCTTTACGCCCACCCGGAGCTTGCGATTGTGCGGATGTTCGATCTGCCCATCCGGCAGGATCTGCTCGCGCTGCCCGGCGCGCAGCTCTCGGATATACGTCTCGTCATCAGCCACCAGCAGGCGCTCGCGCAGTCCAGCGCGTTTTTGCAGTCCCGCAGGCTGCCCACCCGCGCCTGGGGCAACACGGCCGACGCCGCCCGCCATGTGGCCGAAAGCGGGGATAAAACCCTCGCCGCGATCGCCTCGGCCCAGACCGCCGAGCTCTATGGCCTTGAAATCCTCGCTCCCGGCGTCAACGAGGACGGCGACAACACGACCCGGTTCCTCGTCATCGCCCGCGCCGATGCGGCCGCCCCGGTGCCGCCGGCCGCCGGCCGCCGGATGGCGCTGCTCTTCACCGTCGATCACAAGCCCGGTAAACTGGCCGAGGTCATCCGCCTGATCGGCGAGCAGGGCTTTAATATGGAAAACATCAAGAGCCGTCCGCTGCCCCATGTGCCGTTTGAGTATTATTTCTACGTCCAGCTTGTTTGCCCGGACACAGACGCCCCGGCCCGCTGCGCCGCGCTGTGCGATGCGCTGCAGAATCTCTGCCGCACGCTGCGCAGCCTGGGCGTGTTTGAAACCGGCCCCGACGAAACGCCGCTGTGACGGCCGTTCATTATATAAGGAGGTTCCCCCATGAAGCTGACCATGCACCTCGGCGCCCGCAGCTATGATATCATCCTCAAGCGCGGCTGCCTGGCCAATCTCCACCAGTTTACCGATCTGACCCACCGCCGCGTTTTCATCCTGACCGACAGCGGCGTGCCCGCGGCTTACGCCCAAAACCTGCTGGCACAGTGCGCCGAAGGCAAGGTCTGCACCGTGCCCCAGGGCGAGGGCAGCAAATGCTTAAAGACCTACGGCGAGGTACTTGCAGCCATGCTCGATTTCGGCATGACCCGCAAAGACCTGCTCGTTGCGGTGGGCGGCGGCGTTGTGGGGGATCTGGGCGGGTTCTGCGCTGCCAGCTATATGCGCGGCATCGATTTCGTCAACTGCCCCACCACCACCCTCTCCCAGATAGATTCCTCGATCGGCGGCAAGACCGGCATCGACCTTGGCCCAACCAAAAACATCGTCGGCGCGTTCTGGCAGCCCAAAGCCGTGCTGATCGACCCCGATACCCTCGCCACTCTGCCGCGCCGCCACTTTGTCAACGGCCTGGCCGAAGCTGTCAAGGCCGGCCTGATCGCCGACCCGGCGCTGTTTGAACTGTTTGAAACCGGCGACCCTGACGCCGATATCGAGACGATCATCTACCGCAGTCTGCTCGTCAAAAAGAAGATTGTCGAACAGGATGAGCGGGAGGGCGGCGCGCGCCGCGCGCTCAACTTCGGCCACACAATCGGCCACGGCATCGAGGCTGTCAAGGGCATCCGCGGCCGCCGCACAAACGGGCTCTACCACGGTGAGTGCGTCGCGCTCGGGATGCTGCCGATGATTGAGGACAGGCAGCTGCAAAGGCGCGCCCGCGCTGTGCTGCGCAAGCTCGGCCTGCCGGTGCGCACCAGCGTCGATAAGCACAAAGTGCTCGACTATATGCGCCACGATAAAAAGAGCGCCGGCAGCACGATCACCGTCATCAAGGTGCCGGGCCTCGGCTGCTGGCGGGCCGATACCATCCCGACAACCGCCCTGCCCGCCCTGCTCGGCCTGCCGGACGAAGAGGCGTAAGGGGGCGCGCAGATGAAAAACACCTTTGGCAGCGCGGTGTCGCTGACCATCTTTGGCGAAAGCCACGGCCCGGCCATCGGCGCAGTGCTGGACGGCCTGGCCGCCGGTTTGCCGGTTGACCCGGATTTTCTGGCCGTGCGGATGGACCGCCGCCGCGCCCGCGGGGACGGGCTTTCGACCGCCCGCACCGAGCCGGACGAGATCGAGTTCCTTTCCGGCGTGTTGGATGGGCATACCACCGGCACCCCGGTCACGATGCTGCTGCGCAACACCAACACCCGCAGCAAAGACTACGCAGCCACCGCTGCCCTGCTGCGCCCCGGCCACGCCGATTACACGGCCTATGCGAAATACGAGGGCTTTCAGGATGCGCGCGGCGGCGGGCATTTCTCCGGCCGGCTGACCGCCGCTGCCGTTGCGGCCGGCGCGCTGTGCGAAAGCGTGCTGCAAAGCCTTGGCGTGCGGGTGTACACCCACATCGCATCCTGCGCCGGTGTTGACGACGCCCCGCTTTCAAGCGCGGCGGGGCTTGTTCTGCCCGAGCCGGCACCCGGCCATTTTGCACTGCTTGACCCCGGCAAAGAAATCCCGATGCAGGAAGCCATCCGGGCGGCCGGGGCCGAAGGGGACAGCGTTGGCGGTATACTCGAAACCGTCGTCACCGGCCTGCCCGCCGGCATCGGCGAACCCTGGTTTGACAGCGTGGAAAGTATGCTTGCCCACCTGCTGTTTGCGATTCCCGCCGTCAAAGGGGTGGAATTCGGCGCGGGGTTCGGCTTCGCCAAACTGCGCGGCAGCACGGCGAACGATGCGTTCCGAATGCAGGGCGACCGGGTTGTCACCGCCACCAACCGCAACGGCGGGGTGAACGGCGGCATTACCAACGGGATGCCGGTTGTTTTCCGCACCGCAGTGAAACCGACGCCGAGCATTTATAAACAGCAGGACACGGTGGATTATGCCGCCCGCGCAGACGCCGCTTTGCAGATCCAGGGCCGGCATGACCCCTGCATTGTGCCGCGCGCGGCGGTTGTGCAGAACAGCCTGGCCGCCTTCGGCCTGCTGGACCTTCTCACCCAGCGTTACGGCACCCTGGCGCAGCGCCATGGCCTGCCAAAGGTTTGATCCAACTGCAACAAAAGGGGGGACCTTTATGGAATATGGTTTGATCGGGGGCAAGCTTGGCCACAGCTACTCTCGTCTGATTCATGAGCAGGTCGGCGGTTATGCCTATGAGCTGCGCCCTCTGCCCACCGAGGAGGCCGCCCGCGCCTTTTTTCAGGCCCGGGCTTTCCGCGCTGTCAATGTCACAATCCCGTATAAAAAGCTGGCGCTGGCCTGCTGCGATGTTGTGGACCCGGCCGCCGCAGCCATCGGCGCAGTGAACACCGTTGTCAACAAAAACGGTACGCTGTACGGGTATAATACGGACTACGCCGGCTTCCGCTGGCTGGCCCGCAAGCATGATGTGCGCCTGACCGGCAAGACGGTGCTGATCCTGGGAACCGGCGGCACCAGCGCAACGGTTTCGGCTGTCTGCCGGGACGCCGGCGCGGCCAGAATCTATACAGTCAGCCGCTCGGGGCGGGATGGCGCTCTGACCTATGAACAGGCCGCCGCCCACCGGGAAGCCGAAATCCTTATCAATACCACGCCGGCCGGCATGTACCCGGATATCGGCAACTGCCTGGTTGACCTGGCCAACTACCCCCGGCTGGAAGCGGCGCTTGATGTGGTGTACAACCCGTTCCGCACCGAACTGCTTCTGCGTGCGGAAGAGCTTGGCCTGCCCGGCTACTGCGGGTTTGAGATGCTGGTGGCCCAGGCCGTCTATGCGGCTGAGTATTTCACCGGCAAAACAATGGACAAGGACCTTTTGATTGAAACAACCCATCGCGGCCTCAAGCGTCAGCTGACCAATATATCGCTGATCGGCATGCCGGGCTGCGGCAAGAGCAGCATCGGCGAAGCGCTGGCCGCGGAACTGGGCAAAACCTACATCGATCTTGATGAAGTCATTGAGCTGCGCGCCGGTATGCCGATCCCCGACATCTTTGAGCGGCAGGGGGAAGCCGTCTTCCGCCGCTTTGAAGCAGAGGCCGTCGCAGAGGTCAGCCGCGAAAGCGGGCAGGTCATCGCCTGTGGCGGCGGTGTGATCAAAACGCCGGGCAACACCCGCCATCTGCGGATGAACGGCCCTGTTATCTGGATACGGCGCCCGGTCGAATTTTTGGCTATGAGCGGGCGGCCGCTTTCCACCGGGCGGGACGCGCTGCGCCGCATGCAGGTGGAGCGCGAACCTGCCTACCGCGCGGCGGCCGATGCCGCTGTTGATAACACCGGCTCGCTCAAAGATACCGTTTCGGCGGTGCGCGCTGCGTTTGAGCAGGTGTTTGACTATGCCTATTGACGGCGGTTCCGTTTCCGCATTGACCCGAAATTGATCCGAAAGGTTGGTACACCCTTGCAAGTCACACTCCGCGTCAGCAGGCTGGGCGGTACGGCGACGGTGCCGCCCAGTAAAAGCATGGCACACCGCGCGGTGCTCTGCGCCGCGCTGGCGGCCGGCGCCAGCCGCATTACCCATATTGAATATTCCGATGACATCCGTGCCACTCTGGACGCTGTGCGCCAGCTGGGCGCGAAGGTTGTGGAGGAGGAAGACGCTGTCACAATCACCGGCTGCGGCGGCGACAGCTTCGCCACCGTGACCAGGCCGGTTTTCTGCAATGAAAGCGGCAGCACGCTGCGCTTTTTGATCCCGCTGTTCAGCCTGACCGCCCAGAAAATCCGGTTTACCGGCGCGGGCCGGCTGTTTGCCCGCCCGCAGGAGGTTTACCGCCTGCTGTTTCACCGCCAGGGCCTGCGGTTTGAGCAGGAAACTGATGGCATCACGATCTTCGGCCGGCTGCGCCCCGGCGGGTTCACATTGCCGGGCGATGTCTCAAGCCAGTTCATCAGCGGGCTGCTGCTGGCCGCGCCCTTGCTTGAATCCGATTCCTCCATCGAGGTGCTGGCCCCGTACGAAAGCCGCAGTTATGTGGACCTGACCATTGAATCCATGCGCCGGTTCGGCGTCAAGGTTGCCCAGCGCGCCCGCAAGGATGGAAGCGTGCTCTACCGCGTGGCGGCGCCGCAGCGGTATACGGCGGCCGACATGGCGATTGAAGGGGATTACAGCCAGGCTGCGTTCCTGGCTGTGCTCGGCGTGCTGGCCGGCGGCATCACCGTAACCGGGCTGGAGCCTGCAAGCCGCCAGGGGGACCGGGTTATCCTGGATATTCTCAAGCGTTGCGGCGGCAAATATACAGTAGGGGAAAGCGGGGTGCGGTTTTCCCGCAGTTTGCTCTGCGCAACCGAGATTGACCTGGCCGACTGCCCCGACCTTGGCCCGGTGCTGATCGCGCTCGGCTGCTTCTGCCGCGGCACAACCGTGATCCGCAACGCCGGCCGGCTGCGGCTCAAAGAATCTGACCGCATTGCCGCCATGCAGCAGGAACTTGCCAAGTTCGGCGCAAGGGTGGAAGCCGACGCCGACACCGTTACGATCACCGGCGGGGCACTGCGCGCGCCCGAAGCGCCGCTTGACGGCCACAACGACCACCGCATTGTGATGGCGCTTGCGGTTGCGGCGCTCGGCGCCGGGCTGCCCGCCGTCATCCGCGGTGCGGAGGCTGTGCGCAAAAGCTGGCCGGGATTTTTCGGTGTGATGGAAACCCTGGGGGCCCAGCTTGAGCGCCAGGAACAGGAATGAACGAAGACAACAGGGGAGGGAAGCCTTATGTTGGACCGCAGCAAAACCTTTCTGATCGTTGGCCTTGGGCTGCTGGGCGGTAAATATGCCCAGGTGCTTTCGGGCAAAGGGTTCCGGGTGTTTGGAATTGACTGTGACCCCGCCGCCGTCGCCTATGCGAAGGAGCGGGATTACATCTCCTGCGGGGCCGCCGCAGATTTTGACGAACTCATCGCCGGGGCCGATTATGTGGTCTTTGCGCTGTATCCCACGGCTTTCCTGGCTTGGATACGCGAACATGGCTGCAAACTGCGCCCCGGCACCCTTGTCACCGATGTATCGGGCGTCAAGCGCGGGGTGGTCGCCCCGGTGCAGGACGCTTTGCCCGAAGGGGTGGAGTTTATCGCCAGCCACCCGATGGCCGGCCGTGAAACCAGCGGCATCGCCCATGCGGCTGAGGTAGACTTCGCCCCCGCCAATTTTATCATCACGCCGACTGAGCGCAACACCCCCGAAGCTGTCGCCTGGTGTGAGGAACTGGCCCGCACGCTGGGGTTTGCCCGCATCTCCACTTTGAGCCCGGCCGAACACGACCGGATGATCGGGTATGTCAGTCAGCTTTGCCATGCGATTGCGGTTTGCCTGATGTGCGCATCCGACAATACCGAGCTTGCGCGCTACACCGGCGATTCTTTCCGCGATCTGACCCGCATTGCACGCATCAACGCCACGATGTGGGCCGAACTGTTTTTGTGGAACAAGGACAATCTGATCGGGGAGATTGACATGTTCGAAACCGCCCTGACGGCTTTGCGTGAACGGCTGGTCAGCGGCGACCGGGAAGGCCTTGAAGAAATGTTCCGCCTTTCCACCAGGCGCCGCGCGGCGTTTGACACCAAATAACCCCATCAGCGAGGAGGGACGACCATGCCCCGCAAAGAAGGACAAAAACTCAAACTGCTGGCCCTGCTGCAGATTCTGGCCCGTGATACCGATGAAACCCACCCCCTGAGCGTGCCGCGCCTTGTGGAAATGCTGCAGGAACGCGGCATCAAGGCGGAACGCAAAAGCATCTATGACGACATCCAAACCCTCAACGAGATCGAGAACGCACCGTTTGAAATTGTGCAGCAGCGCGGCCGCGGCGGCGGGTATTATATGACCGACACCCCCTTTGAACTCGCCGAGCTCAAACTGCTTGTGGATGCGGTGTACGCCAGCAAATTTATCACGGCCCGCAAAACCCGCACCCTCATTGACAAGCTTGGCCGCTTTACATCGCGGTATCACCAGGCCGAGCTGAACCGCGCGGTGCTGGTTTCGGGCCGGATCAAAAGCCAGGATGAAAAAATCTTTTACAGCGTGGATGCATTGCACCGCGCCCTGACCGAAGGCTGCCAGGTACAGTTCAAATACTGTGACTGGACGCTGGAAAAAACGATGGTCCCCCGCCACGGCGGGCAGCTTTACCGTGTCAGCCCCTGGGCGCTTGTGTGGGAAAGCGGCAATTACTATTTGATCGCCTATACCGATGGTCACCTGCGTCATTACCGGGTGGACAAGATGCTCAAGGTGGAACCGCTGTTTGACACCCGGCGTGAAGGCGCCGAAGAATATGCCAATTTCGATGTCAACACCTATGTGCAGCAGACCTTTGGCATGTTCAACGGCCCGATCAAAAAAGTTACGCTCAAATGTGAGAACCGCCTTGCCGGCGCAATGATCGACCGCTTTGGCACCGGGCCGACCCTTGTGCCCTATGCAGGGGGTGAGGCGTTTGTCATCACGGTGGATGTGCAGGTCAGCCCGCAGTTCTATGGCTGGGTGGCCGGTTTTGGCGCGGGGATCGAAATTCTTTCCCCGCCGGAAGTGCGCGCCGAAATGCGCAAAACGCTGGATACGCTGGAGACGATTTATCGGTAAACCAAAAATGTAGGGACGGATTCTATATCCGCCCGCGTATACCGCGCCGGAAGCCGGGCCGATAGGGAATCGGCCCCTACAATCTCTGCGTTTTCAAAGCGGCCACAGGCCGCCGAACCACCAAAATTCCGAATTCCGAACTTCTAATTTTCCTTTGACGCTCAATCTCATAAAAAGGAGCGCTTTCATGCAAGCAAAACCCCTTCGCCGGCTGCGGCGCGCTGTGCCGTGGCTGGCGCTGCTGGCGGTGCTGGCCGGTCTGGCCGCTGTGCGCGGGCTGGATCACTGCTACAACATCAGCTATGAAATTACCAACGGCGATTTTCAAAACTACAACCCGGTGCGGCATTTGCTGGCCGGCCAGGTGCCTTTCCGTGATTTCACGGTCTACCTTGGCGCTGGCGAGCTGTACAGCGTCGGCGCAATGCTGCTTGTGCTCGGCAACAGTTTTGGCCGCAGCATGTTTGCGACCGGCTTTTTGACCTGGTTCTGTTTTGAACTGCTTGTGTTTGCGGTTTGTGCCGTCGTCATGGGCAAAGGGCGCGGCGCGCGCGCCCTGGCCAGCGCGCTGTGCGGCGTGCTGTTTATGCAGGTACAGGGCTGGGTCTCGCTGCCCGGGCCGTTCGGCGCCTGGCTTGAATATGCGGCCGACCCCGGCAACAGCGCCCGGATGATGCGCTCGGCTGCGCTTCCGCTGGCGGTGCTGCTTTCGTTTGCACTGCTGCGCCGGCCCCGCCATGCCCCGGCACAGCCGACCGGCGGCTGGCGGCGTTTTCTGCCGCCCTGGCAGGCCGCCGTTACCCCTGCCCTGGCGGGGGCGCTTGTTGTGTGGAGCAACGATATGGGCGCGGCGATGTACATCGCCGTCGCGCTCGGTTATGGTTTGTTCCTGCTGCGTCGGTACGGGCGCAAGATCAGCATGGTGGCGCTGCGGGTCGCGCAGTATATCGCCGTCAGCTGTCTCGGGCTTGGCGCCGCGGTGCTGCTCGTCAGCTGGGGGCATCCGCTCGCCTGGCTGCGCCAGACCCGCGGCAGCGGCGCCTTCCAATCCTGGTACTATGGAACCGAGAACACCGCCAAACTCTGCTATATCACCGATTATGTTCCCCAGCTCGCCGGCGGCATCTGTCTGGCGCTCGCCGTCGCATTTGCAATCGGCATCTTCCGCTGCAAAACCGATCGCTCGGCCGTGCTCGCGGCCGGCGGGTTTGCGCTCTGCCTTGGTATGCAGCTGTGGAACCTGCTTTACTGTCTTCTCTCGGCTGTCCCGCAGGAAGGCCCGGCCGGCGGCGCGCAGGCGTTGCTGGCGGCCCTGCTGCCGGCGCTGGCGGTGCGCGGCGCGCTGCTGTTGGCCGGCCGGCTCTGGCGCGGCAAAGAAGCCCTGGCCCGCGCACTGCACCGGTTTGTACCGGCTG
>ERZ1090861.1582-NODE-1582-length-11374-cov-11.876403_pt1 | contig 11374 bp, 9 predicted proteins | sample MGYA00478482_ERZ1090861 | MGnify/ENA primary metagenome ERZ1090861 (study PRJEB33644, sample SAMEA5815744) | chicken gut metagenome | biome: Chicken; feature: Gastrointestinal Tract; material: Caecum | place: Ireland | collected 2019-01-01 | study: A study of... | reverse complement strand
AATTGATTTCAAAATACATATATTGGCTAATTTAAATATCTATTTTGCTCTGCATTTTTTATGTCCCATCACTCTCGGAATAGAAAATTTAATAATTGCAATTATTAATATAATAACTTCAATAAAATTCATCAAGGCTGAGGTGTAGACCTTGTTGAGCATACCATACACACCATTTAGCGAACTTGGTATTAAACTTAAATAACGCATAGTTTGCAAATTGCTACAATTTTTGGCTATTGTCGCAACAATTGATGCCACAACCGTGATTAAATCTATAACGTTATTTGCAAAGAACAGCCCAGACACCAAATAAAGTTCAAAGAATATAAATAAAATGTATATAGGTGGACGAACATTCCTTTTCTCAAACATATAAAAAACTAACAGTCGCAAAACTGAAATTAAGGTGTTGATTCCCCCCGTTAATGCACCATTAAATATGAATGATACCGCATAAAAAATATTGCAAACAATTTGCAAAAGTAAAAAGGTCTTTCTATTTTTTACAAAGTAAGATACTGCAAGGACAACTAATGCAATACCACCCATAATTTGTGCTAGTATAAAATTCATATCTAATGTTATATCACATTAATTTTATTTTTACAAATAATTGGCACAATTTGCTAAATTCGACAAAGTTTTACAAAAAGAAATTTCTTCTTATCAAATATTTTTGACTATACATTATTAAATATGCTATAATCAAATAAATTTTATTAGGAGACTAAATGCTAGAAATATACAATTTAACCAAAAAATTTGGTGACAAAACGGCTGTTGACGACCTTTCGTTAACTGTTCAAGATGGTCAAATTTGTGCTTTTATTGGACATAATGGTGCGGGTAAAACCACAACTCTCAAGTGCATTGCTGGTATACTCGAATTTGACAAAGGCGAAATACTTGTTGACAGGCTTGACATCACCAAGCATCCTCTTGAAGCGAAGGAAAACATTGCATATATTCCTGACAATCCTGACCTTTACGAACATTTGAAGGGCAATGACTATTTAAACTTTATTGCCAGTGTTTTTGGTATGAGCAAAGAGGAGAGAAAGGCAAAAATTGAAGAATATGCACAAAAACTAGACATTTACAAAGATTTAAACACTGTTATTTCAAGTTATAGCCACGGAATGAAACAAAAACTTGCTTTAGTCGCAGGTCTTATCCATAACCCCAAACTCATGCTACTTGACGAGCCGTTTGTTGGACTTGACCCTATAAGTAGCCACTCATTTAAGGAGATTATGAAACAACTTGCAAGCCAAGGCATCACAATTTTTTACTCCACTCACGTGCTTGACGTGGCAGAGAAGATTTGCTCGCACGTTGCAATAATCAAGCAAGGCAAACTGATTAAACATGGAACCATGCAAGAGGTCACAAGTGATGACAGCCTTGAAAATATATTCTTGGAGCTTGAAAATGAAAAACACAATTAGTCTTGCCTTCATATATTTCAAACAAACCTTGTCGCAAATGTTTCGGACAAAAAAGAAAGGGTTTTCAAATGGCATAACCGCTTTTGTGATTTTCATAATCGTCATGCTTGCCATGGCTTTTTCGTACCTAGGCACTGCCGAACAGTTCAGCGAGATAGGTCATCCCGAATATGTTATAGTCATAGGACTGATTTTCTCGGCTTTTTTAGTGCTAATGATGACCGTTTATGATAGCCAAAATCAGTATTACAAAAACAAAGACTATGACTTGCTTGCAAGTATGCCCATCAAGACATGGTCAATCATAACCGCAAAGTATTTAAGTTCATACTTCGTATCTTTTTTCTACGGCTTTATGTTGGCATTCCCTGCATATGTCATATACTTTATCTTCTGCCCTATCACCATCCCTGCCGTAATATACTCAATATTATCGTTCTTCTTTATCCCAACTTTTACTCAGATAATAGGTTCAATCATCGCCTACATTATCAGCCTCATAACCTCCAAAATGAGCAATAAACGTCTAATTTCAAATATCCTTACAATATTCTTTACCCTCGCCCTTATCGTCTTTATCTACTTTGCAAACAGCACCCTCATGCAAAATCTATTTGCAAACGGCTTCCCGCTTTGGATAAAAATCGTCTTGCCTCATATTTTCTTCTTGTTTAATGCACTGACAACTGGCTCTTTCCTACAATTTCTTGCATTTTTAGCAGTAACAATGGGCTTTGCACTGATAAGTATTTTGATTATTTCTATCGGCTACAAAAGGATAAACTCAAGCCTTACAACCACGAGCAGAAAAAATAAAAACAAAACTCTCATTTACTCAAATGAGAAACCATTTTCTTCGCTAATAAAAAAAGAGGCAAAAACCTTTTTCAACTCCCCCTCTTACTTTATAAACGGACTGATGGGACCAATCATCGTCATCATTCTTGCCATAACCATGTCGCTCGGTGCAAGTGAGGTGTACGGCTCTTTTGAATCGTTCCCGTCAGAATACTTCATCACAATGTATATTTGTTTTTCCTCAATGTGCCTCGGCATCGGGGTTCCAACCTCCGCCTCAATCTCAATAGAAGGACAAAAACTATATCTGCTTAAAAGCCTGCCAATATCGTATAACACTCTTATTTGCTCAAAACTTGCCTTTAACCTAATTCTATTCTTACCTTTCACCCTGATAGGCTCGACCATCTTCGTAATAATTGCACCTTGCACAATCGGCGAGATTTTTCTTGTATATCTTTTGCCACTTTTAAGCATGGGAACCTTTAGCGGGCTCGGACTTTTGACTAACCTAAAATGGTATAGACTTGACTGGACAAATGAATCGCAGGCGGTCAAACAAAGCATGAGCCTCTTTGTGTCCATGATGATAGCAATTTTGCTTTCGCTGACCCCATTTCTTGTGTATTTCTTCCTGTTTGAAGAGATTTCTCTTGTGCTGTCACTATCTCAATATTTTGCAATCTACCTCGCCCTTTTAGCCGTTCTCTGCTCAATATTTTATACCCTACTTTTCACATACGGCAAAAAATTGTTTAGAAAAATATAAAAATATATAATAAATATCTATAATTTCAAAACTAATGTTTAAAACGATTATATTTTATCTAGAAAAATTTGTTAATTTAATATGCAAAACTTTAAATTTTTTATCTTTGATAAACTAAAAACAGGGCTTCCAAAGCCCTATTTTTTGTTTTTTGACATTTAATTATTAAACATTTCTTTTAAAGTAACAATTGTAATAGTCATCCCCAGAGTCATATGTAGTGAGCCATTTTGCATTTTGCTCTGGATTTGACATATCCATAGGTTCACCACTTATAGCATTCTCATCTTGTGTAGTATACCAACCTGTGGTATTTGGGAACGTAATGCTTGTTAGGTTTATGGGGGTAAAATTTAATAAATATCAAAATTTTTAGAAGTAATCTATATGGATAACTTTTTCTAAAATTTTTTGATACCCTATCCCCCCCCGCCTTTTTTGTCAAGCAAATTGACCCACTTCGCATAAACTTTTCCACCAAAAAAGGCTACCGACCTGCACTACTCCGAAAATTAAGGGGATTTTTATTGAAAAATGATGATATTTGGTCTGTTAGAGCGGAAATATAGTATAAGCCTAAAACTCACTTAATCGGATAGTCGCCGAGCATTTGGCTCGAGAGCGGAAATAAAGTATAAACCCACAACCCATTTGAGCGGACAGTCGCCGAACATCTGGTTCGCGGATACTGATCCAAACTAAGTTTGGGTTTGCCCAAAATATTTTGTTTGCAAAAGTTGGAGATACTCACCCTTGACATCATTGGTCTCAAGTTCTGGAAGCACCTCAACACCATGCTTGCCACCCTTGACCGCCTCTATTATCACTAAAATAACCTTTCCTTTGCCATTTGAAGTGAAAAACATTCGCTTTGGTTCAAGATTATGTTTCATAAGAGTAAAAATCAGTTCGCAGGTCCGCTCAGCAGTATAAACGACAAAAAATCTACCACCAAACTTCAACATACCATAGGCACACCTGCATAACTCAGTTATTGACAAACTTTCATCATGTCGAGCCAAATCTCTTACTGGGTTCTTACTCCTCTGCGAGTTATTTTTCATATAAGGCGGGTTAGAAAAAACCACATCAATTGACTCAGGCTCAAGATACTGCTTATAGTTTTTAACGTCATCACTTATAACTGTTATCTTGTCTTGCAAATCATTAAAAAGGACGTTTTTCTCAGCTAGTCTTGCCATTTCGCTTTGGATTTCGAAGGCATAGATCTTATCAAAAGGAGTTTTTGCAGTCAAAAGCACTGAGATAACACCACACCCAGCACCAATTTCCACACATTTGTCTTTCGGTTTTAACTTAATAAAATTTGCAAGCACAACAGAGTCAGAAGTGAAAGTATAATAATTTTTGTTTTGAATAATTTTAAGCCCATGGCATTCCAAATCTTCCACACGTTCATCTTTTGCAATCTCGACCTTCATTTTTTTCTCCTTTATTCTTTTTTGCTTTTTATTTCGCTTGCATCATACTCTTTAATTTCGCTTGAGTCTTCATCTTCGAACTTGACTGACACTCGTTGTTTTAATAGGTCGTTATACATAACTTTCCCCCTCCCGTCAGGAGTGTCGACCATTGAGCCTACCTTTGGCATTATTTTCAGCACTTCCATGTAGTAAGGGTTTTCATAGGCAAGACAGCACAGCATTTTACCGCATACACCATTAATGCTGTTAGGGTTGAGACTAAGTCCTTGATTTTTTGCCATTTTGATTGAAATGTGGTCGTTTATACCAAAACCCTTGTGGCAACAACATTCAAGTCCGCATGGTCCATAACCACCAAGTAGTCTTGCACTATCTCTTGGTCCAATCTGCCTTAGTTCTATTCTAGTCTTATAGGTCTCCGCAAGCCGTTTTACAAGGTCACGGAAGTCCACTCTATTCTCTGCCGTAAAATTGATGGTAAGACGAGAAAAGTTATAGTTGCACTCTACATTTATAACTTTCATCTCAAGCCCTTCCTCTTTCACAATTTTTTTTACTTCTGGCAAAAGTCCGCTCGCTCTTTTATAGTTCTCTTCTGCTTCTTTAAGTTCCTTTTCATCGGCAATTTTTAAAACATTTTTGAGTGGCTCAACAAGTTTTTCAGAATCCACAAGTTCAATATCTTTGACAATCTTAACTATATCTTTACCCTTTTCGGTTTCGACAATGACATAGTCGCCCTTATGCACATCTAGTCCATTCGGCGAAAAAGAATAGCCATGTACTCCATTATGAAATTTAGCCAGCACTGTCTCTACTTGCATATATATTTAACCTCCAAAATATTTAATATTAAATTCTCTATTATAAGAGTGACATTGGTGTTGTAAAATTGTTCTTTGACCGCCTTATTTAAAAGGTTTTGAATTTCGCATATAGCCTTTAAAGAATATTCCCCCTCGACCATTGTCAATTTATCCTTCATAAAAGGCATTCTCAGAGTTTTTCTATTTTTTAAATTTAATATGTCTTCTAAGGCGAGAGATAAAATTTCTATAAAAAGCGGGAAATACTCTTTGTTGTCAATAAGTTTTTTAGAATAAATTAGCACCTGCTTTGAAGTCTTCAGTTCAGTTATGATTGAAACTGCACTTTCAAAGAGGTTTGATAAATTTTTGAGTTTTTCAAGTTCTTGTGCCTTCCCAAGATAGCCATCGCATAGACTTTTTATGATATCCTTGTTTTCACTTCCTACTAAAAAATCGTCTATAGCCCTAGAGTCAACCTTGGCAAGTTCATACTTATTGCATCTTGACCTTATGGTTGGAAGCACTTGATTGATATTCGCACATGTCAAAATCATATAGACATTTTTAGGTGGTTCTTCCAAAATTTTTAAAAGTTTATTTTGGGCACTTTCCATTGATGAATCAAAATTTTTTATTATAAATATCTTCTTGTCTGCCTGCACAGGAAGAGCATAACTTTCCAAAACTATTTCCTCGCTGTCAGCAACTAAGAGTTTATCTTTTTGTGGATATGTTTTAACGTCAGGATGAGAGCCAAGCATAACCCTCTCACAATTTTCATTTTTTATGCTCTCTCCATTATTTAATAAAAGACATGATAAAGCCTGTGCAAAAGCATAAGAATAAGTTGTATCCTTTGAGATTAAGAGTACCGCCTTTGCAAGCATATCTTGTTGCACTTCTCTTTGCAAGTTTAAAAAGTCCTTTGATGAAGTCACACAGTCATATATATCCATATAGATATAATACCATAAACTTTCTTAAAATGCAATTAAATGCAATTTTTTATCAAAAACAAAAATTTAACCATAAATTTTGATTTTTCTGCTATTTGTGTTAAAATATTAGCAAGGAGTTTTAAATTGGGAATAGAAAAGTTTATTAAAAAATTAAAAATAAAAAATTGGATACCTTATGGCTGGAATATGGCAAAGATTGAGCCTCTTGACAAACCTAAAGGCAAACTAATTCTCGTCACCTCAATAAATCCTACCAAGTACGGCGAAGGGAAAACCACTATGTCAATAGGTCTTGCTGACTCTATGACAAAACTTGGCAAAAAGGTAATTCTTGCACTGCGAGAGCCATCGCTTGGTCCTGTGTTTGGTATCAAAGGTGGGGCAACAGGTGGAGGCAAATCAAAACTTGCGCCATCAGATGAAATAAATCTCCATTTCACAGGAGACTTCCATGCGATAACAAGTGCCAACAACCTACTGTGTGCTTTGATTGATAACCACCTATTTCACGGCAACCAACTTGATATTGACAAAAATAATATCTTATTTCACCGATGCATAGATATGAACGATAGGTCACTGCGAGAGATAACCATATCTCAAGAAAAACTCAAGAACAATGTTGAGAGAAAAGAAAGTTTTACCATAACTTCGGCTAGCGAAATTATGGCTATACTTTGTCTTGCCAAAAATTTAGAAGATTTAAAAGAGAGGCTTGGCGATATCTTGATTGCTTTTTCAAGGAGTGGCAAACCTATCTATGCTCGCGACCTAAAGGCTGAAAACGCAATGACAATACTACTCAAAAATGCCATTATGCCTAACCTTGTCATGAGTGCAAATGGCACACCAGCAATAGTCCACGGCGGACCTTTTGCCAATATTGCCCATGGATGCAACTCAATAATAGCCACCAAAACAGCCCTATCTCTTGGGCAGTATTGTGTGACAGAAGCGGGCTTTGGTGCAGACCTTGGCGGAGAAAAGTTTATTGACTTAAAATGCAGACTTTCAGGACTGAACCCAAATGTTGTTGTTATTGTCGTATCACTTCGAGCAATAAAGTCACACTCAGACGATGGAAGTTTAGATGACGGACTTGACAACCTACTAAAACACATCGAGAACTTCAAAAATGTATTCAACAAACAGGTCGTTGTAGCAATCAACAAATTCGAAAACGATGATGAAAAAGAGTTGGCAATCATTCAAGAGTTCTGCGCAAAACACGGTGTAAAGGCAATTTTATCAAGCCCATATCTTGAAGATTTTGGATGCATAGACCTTGCAAAACAGGTAATCTCGCTATGTGATAACAATAATAGTGATCTTAAATATGCATATGACCTTGATGGAACAATAAAAGACAAGATATCTTCGCTTGCAAAAAATATTTATGGTGCAGGAAATATTGTCTACTCGCCTGTTGCCGAAGAGAAGATTGCAAAGTTTGAAAAACTTGGGGAAAATTATCCTATAGTCGTTGCAAAAACGCAGTATTCACTCTCTGACGATGAAAAACTTACAGGTAGACCAAAAAATTTTGATTTTCATGTACGTGACATTGAAATAAAAACGGGGGCAAAATTTATTGTGGTAATTGCTGGGAAAATTTCGCTGATGCCAGGACTTCCACTTGAGCCAAACAGCGAAAAAATGACTATTGACAAAAATGGGGATGTTAAATTATAAAATATAATTAAAAAATGTTTTAATTTAATTAATATATTATTAAAATTTAATAGAAACCTATTATTTTATTAAAAAAACTACAAAAAATCAAATTTTTGTAGTTTTTTATTATTTTTATCTTTTTTGATTAAATAAATATTTTTTTATTTTTATTTTTTCTTTTTATCTTTTTTATTTAATCTATTATTTAATTTTAATTTTTTATCCTCAATTGCTTGAAGATATTTGCCATACATTTCCTTTACACAGTCATCCCAAGTTACATAAAGGTCTCGCACTGCACCCTCTTGCACTTTTTTGTAAAGTTGTTCATCGTCCAAAATCTCATCTATTTTTTCGGCAAACTTTTCTTCAGTCGGTTGTGCAATAAAGCCATTCACATTATCTGTAACTGTCGCACTGGTAGCCGAACCTTGAATAAAGACCGTAGGAGTACCTTGAGAAGCCGCTTCAATCTGTACAAGCGAACTTGCATCATAGTTAGATGGGAACAAAAATAGTTTTGCTCGCAAATATATGGCTTCAAGAAGTTGTCTATCCATAATCTTTCCTGTCAAAATCACCTTATCAGCGATAGTTGACTTTGAAACTCTCTTTTTAAGTTCGTCAAAGTCCTGTCCGTCACCAACATATATCATCTTAAAATCTTTATGTTTTAATTTTTCAAGTGCATTTAAAATGAAAAATATATTTTTTAATGCATTTATACGTCCAACAAATAAAAATACCGTGGTATTTTCATCAATTTGATATTTTTCATTGACCATTTTAATCGCTTCCTCTTTATTTTCAACTGGAAGCATATCAGTGCCATTACGTTGGACAAGTGGCATATGATTTGCACCATATCCATAAAATATTTCGGCTATTCTGTCATTGACAGCATAACACTTGTCACATTTGTTAAACACATTTATGATATTATCTATCATTATATTAGTCAAAATTTTGCTTTTGGTAGAACGATAAAAGTCTTGTTTATACTGTGAGTGCAAAGTTGCAACAACAGGTATATTGTGCTTTTTCGCATATCTTACACCCATTGCTCCCACACCAAAAGGCGAATGTATATGTACAATGTCAAGATTAGAATTTTTTAAAGCCTTTTTAAAATTGCTATCAAATCTTGGCATAGGCACTTCGTAATCTACATTAAATAGTTTTGAACTTTTGCACTGAACAACCTTATAATCAAATTTTCGGTCGCAATCTCCATGCGGTTTTATGGTAAACACTGTCACATCGCAAAATTTTGAAAGTCTTTTTGCATAGTTATCGACAACCATCACAACACCATCCACCATTGGGAAAAATGCATCAATAAATAGTCCTATCTTTAATCTTTCGCTCATATTCTCTCCTTTTACTCCTATTTATTTCTCATGTTTGGCACTATCATCGTAATGCCCTCCTTGATAACTGAAAAGTCAAAACTTCCCGCTCCAATTTTTTCGCCGTCAAGGTTGATGATAGTCTCACCCGTGGTAATCACCCTAAACTTATCAAGCCTTAAAAGTTTTATATGCTTTGTGCTTTTCTTTCTTATCCCCCGCAAGAAGAACCATGCGACACGACATACAGCACTGAAATTGACTTTATCTTTTTTTGACTTAATAAGCACCACGTCAACCATACCATCATTGAGCCTTGCCTTTTTGTTTATCATAAAGCCAGCCACACTCCGTGAGTTTAAAATTAACATTAAAGCATACTTGCCTTCAATCTCCCCGCCGTCATAATAGAGTTTTAGTTTAACAGCAGGAGTTGAAAAAATTTTCTTTATTCCATGGAAAGCATAGGCAATTCTCCCCATCCTTTTCTTTTGACTTTGACTTGTCGCATAACTCGTCTCTGTAAACAGACCAGCACAACAAACATATATACCATATCTATCATTCATCTTAAATACGTCATGAGAAAACTCTTGCCCATTCAAGATTGTCTTGACTGCTTTTTTGATATTTTTGCTTATCTCAAGCGAATGAGCGACATCGTTTACAGTCCCAGTCGGAATATATCCTAGTCTCGGCTTATTCTCAAGATGCATGAGGGCATTGATGGTTTCATTTAAAGTGCCATCTCCCCCAGCAACGACAAGCAAATCTACACCTTTTTCTTCAAGAATAATTTCCCCAATATGTCCAGCATACTGCGAGCGGATAACTTTGACCTCATAACGGCTACGCAGTGCCTCCACAATTTTCTCTTCATTCTTCTCAATCTTACCCTTGCCACTTAAGGGATTATAAACAAATAGGCAACTTTCCATAAAATATGATATACAATATTTTTTTAAAAAAGTCAAATTTTAAAAAATAATTATAAGTTTTTGACCGATTTTTGGTATAAATTCTCAATTTCACCCTTTATTTTGTTTAAAAATTAAAATTTTATTTTAAATTATTTTTTATTTTTGCCAAAAAATGCTATATTCAATATATGAATAGTGAAAAAATAAAAATTAGAAAGGATATTGGCAAATTTGTTTTGCAAGCACTTGCTATTGCTATCGCAGGGCTTGTCGGCGGTTGTGCTTTTAAAACCTTCTTCGAATCTGCAGGTATCATACCAACTGGGGTGTCGGGTTTTTCTCTCATTGTACACAATCTTTTATCTAGTGCTAATGTAAACTTGCCTACATCTGTAATTTATCTTATCATAAACTCGATCGTGTTTTTGATTGCTTTAAAGGTCTTTGGCTGGAAATTTTTATTGCTCTCTGGCATTGGAATCGGGTTTTATACTATAGCCATGCAGTTTATTGACCTATCAACTTTCTTGGTGCTTGACGACCCAATGTCGTCTGACCTTCTTCTGTATGCAATTGTAGGCGGTCTTTTTATGGGGCTGACTATAGGTGTTGCTCTAAGATATGGTGGTTCAACTGGTGGAAGCGACATAATTGGAGCCTTAATAAACAAATTCTTCCCATACATTAAAACAGGATATTGTCTCCTCGGCATAAATGCAGTTGTTATAGTTTTAAGCATAGTGACAAGTGGAAGTCTTATGATGGGGTTGTATGCCCTCGTCTCCACCATCATTTCATCTATGGCAACCAATCTTGTCCTAGACGATTCCAAACGTGTTGTCGCCTTCTATATAATTTGCGACAAGCCTGAAGAGATTGCCAATACCATTTTAGCACGTTTTAAACGTGGTGTAACAAAGATTGATGCACAAGGAATGTTCTCTCATAAAGAAAAGACAATGCTACTCTCACTTATTCCAAAAGGTCAAGCCCATGAAATGAAGAAATTGGTAAGAGAGGTTGATGAAAATGCCTTTGTATTTTCATCGGCGGTAACAGAGACCTTAGGTGATGGTGACTTTATGAAAGAACAATCTATCTTTAAAAATAAAATTATCCTTGCAAATAATCAAGTCAAATCACCAAATAGATATAATCGCCTTAAATCTGTCTCTTATACACATCTGACGCTGCCGACGA
>ERZ1090861.1580-NODE-1580-length-11383-cov-35.801377_pt1 | contig 11383 bp, 11 predicted proteins | sample MGYA00478482_ERZ1090861 | MGnify/ENA primary metagenome ERZ1090861 (study PRJEB33644, sample SAMEA5815744) | chicken gut metagenome | biome: Chicken; feature: Gastrointestinal Tract; material: Caecum | place: Ireland | collected 2019-01-01 | study: A study of... | reverse complement strand
CATTTTAATCCTTTCCCTATTTCAGTGTCTCTGTTATAGGGAGCATATCAAAATGATAACTTGATTTCAAAAGAAAAGACTTGTGAACGCATTGCTAACGAAAATGGAGTGAGCAGTGCTTCTGTCATCCGTGCAGAGCAATTCGCCAACGGCGTAGATGCCGCTGAGGAGGCCGTTCCCGGCATCAAACAGGAAATCCTGACCGGCAGCATCAAACCCACAGAGAAGGCTGTGGCGGCCATCGCCAAGGCCCCGCAGGAGGAAAGACCAGCTCTGGTCCAGCAGCTCCGGCAGACCAAAGAACCCGAAAAGCCCGAGGAAAAGCACAAAGACAAAGAAAAGCCCCAAGAGAAGCCCCAGGAAAAGCCGAAACGTAAGCGCAGCGTTGCAGAAACCCTGCAAGCCATCCGGGAAGTGTCAGAAAAGATGCTCCAGCCCACCGGAGAGATGAACGAAGAGGACATTTTCGCTGAAATGGAAGATGCCCTGGACACCCTGATCTTCCGCTGGAACACCTGTTTGCAGAACAACCCGACACTCTGTCTCTCGGGGCTGGAGGGCATCCGCCGGATCGGGGAACAGGGTATGGACTTTATTAAAAATTTTGAACAATCCATCCGGGAAGCCAACGCCGGATGATTTGAAACATTCCGATCGACATCCTCAACGAAACCAAGCGTATGTGATAAGATGGAGGTGCCAGAATCAAGAACAACAAGATTGATGAACGCTATGCAGCGGTTGCCCTGATCGAAATTCTGATGAAGAAAGGTCTGGTCAACCCGGAGACCTACGCCAACGTGGTTCGCAACACAAGCAAAGCCCCTGCCAAGGGGCACAGCATTTAAGAAACAAGGAGGGCGGCATTATGATGCGGGACGATTACAACTATCGCTTTAAGCTGACGGACTACACCCAGCTGGACTATAAACAACGCTCAAACCGACTTTCTAATCTAGGGAAGAAACGAAAAAGGTATTCCGGTGGAGAACCATGACATGGACTTTTTAAACTCTGATAAGGCGGAATAGACGTTTCTGCGAATCAAATTTTAAGGTTCCTGCTGATGGCGATGCCATGCAAGCGGGCGCTCTGCATAGAAATTCTTGCTCAGGGGCATAGGATGGATTACCAGATGCTACCAGTAATCACTTGTGATGGCATATTGACAAAATCACATCATTTGGTGTATACTAATGATGGAAAAAATAGAATATACCATCATGAATTTGTGAGGAGGGATGGATATGAATTTAAGCCAGTCCGAGGTGGAAACATATTTAGAGCAAGTTAAAGATGCTGTAAGACAGAATCGTTACAGACTTTCTTTAAATTCAAACCGTTCGGACAATCGAAGACTTTTTGCGCACTACTTAATTAAAGAGAACGATGTGCCTGGCATCATCATGTCTCTGACATATCAAGATTTTTCAGAAGCCGTCCCAAATGAACACCCTCAGTTTAGACATGAAACGCTCTATGTCTTCGGTAAAGAGCTTGAGCTGATAGAGCGCTTTGGATCAGGGAAAAAGCTGGTTCCATTGTACATCAAGTTTAATAAGCTTGATGACAATTACGTGATTATTGTTTCATTTCACGAGGAACACTATCCTTTAAAAAAATATTTTCATTAAGAGGTCTGTATTGCAAACCGAGGCGCTTGTTTTTCTTTGAAAGGCTGAGTGGCTCGGGTTGCTTTATATAATAAAATTAGTTATATTAATTTAAGGAGGAAATATGTATGGAAGGGAGAAAAGATTTCTGTGAAAACTGCCGAACAGAAAGCAGCTATACGCTAAAAAAGATTAAAATCAACGAAACCATTCGCAATAAAGAGTATACTTTTGAAATTACCACTGCCATTTGCGATAACTGTGGTTCAGAAATGGGAATTCCTGGCCTTATGGACTATAACTCGCAGGAAATTGATGCACAATATCGCAAAGCAGAAGGAATCATTACTGTAGACGATATTCAGCGTTTGATGAAACTTTACAATATTGGCAAGGCGCCGTTGTCACTTGCTCTTGGATTCGGAGAGATTACTATCTCACGGTACCTTGACGGCCAGATCCCTTCAAAAGAATATTCTGATATCATGGTGCATGCTTTGGCATCCGCCGCTTATATGAAGGAACTTCTGAATCAGAATCGTGATAAGGTTGGTGAAACGGCATATAATAAGGCATACCTCGCAGCAACGCAACTGGAAAATCTTTATGCTGCCATTCCGATGCCTTTGATGGCAGTTATTGCCTATATTTTTTCTGCCCTGCATGAAGTTACGCCTTTAACTCTGCAAAAGCTGCTGTATTATATCCAAGGCAATTATGTTGCCATTTATAACCGTCCATTGTTCCCGGGAACATGTGAGGCGTGGGTACACGGCCCGGTCTACCGCAATGTTTATAACCTGTTCCGTGATTTCAAATACAATCCTATAGAGGATGATCGTTTTGCGCCATTAAAAGACGGGGTTTTTCCTCTTGAACCGGCTGCAAAAGCTGTGGTAGATCGAATTTTAAATACCTTTGGAATGTACAGCGGTAAAACTCTGGAAAGGATCACCCACAAAGAAGATCCTTGGATCAATGCACGGAAAGGTTTTCTTCCGGACGAATCTTCTCAGACTGAAATCACACTGGATGAGATGAAAAAATATTTTGATCAGGTCAATCAGAAATATGGTATTGAAACTGAAGACGGATTGAAAAAGTATATTGCAACGATGCTCTAAACAACTAATCACCTGTAGTCTTCTCTATTTTAAAGAGGAAACTATGGGTGATTGTTTATTGTCTAGATTATTTGTGAGAGTTAGAAACTTCAAAATTTCAGGTAAGTGCCATATGAGAAGTTAATAAAATCGTAATCGTCTTATAAAAAGTATGTCCTTGCAACAGAAAAAGGATAAGACAGATCTAGTACACCAAGTTCTTTCTGCTTAAAACAATTGCACATATAGTTTCTCTAGAGAATCAGATCTCTAGGCAGTTTTGGATGCTGGCCGAAATCTATAGAAGTGGAGTAGAACAGTGTGAAAAGATCTCTACTTAGATGAACCGTTGGTGTCGGCTGTTTCCGCTAGACTATAATTCAGTAGCAGTTTTGGAACATGAGGACACACAATGGCGATGCGACCTTTCCTGTGGCAGACTAGGCGATTATAACTCATTTGTCAGAATCAGACTAACTTGTTTTTGGTCTAGGCCAGTTTTCACTCGAACCTAGTACAGAACCGATCTTCTTCGTCTGGGTCGTAGATCAAATCTTCCGTTTCGTTGTTACTGGTCAGTTCGCTGCGGCCTGTTTCGCTTTTCTTTTGGACGCCCCGTTGATCCTTTTTGAATGGGATCTGGGGCGTATTCTTTTTGGAACACCTGTTTGCAGAACAACCCGGCGCTCTGTCTCTCTGGGCTGGAGAATATCCGCCGGATCAGTGAACAAGGTATGGGCTTTATTAAAAATTTTGAACAATCTATCCGTGAAGCCAACGCCGGATGATTTGAAACATTCCGATCGACATCCTCAACGAAACCAAGCGTATGTGATAAGATGGAGGTGCCAGAATCAAGAACAACAAGATTGATGAACGCTATGCAGCGGTTGCCCTGATCGAAATTCTGATGAAGAAAGGTCTGGTCAACCCGGAGACCTACGCCAACGTGGTTCGCAACACAAGCAAAGCCCCTGCCAAGGGGCACAGCATTTAAGAAACAAGGAGGGCGGCATTATGATGCGGGACGATTACAACTATCGCTTTAAGCTGACGGACTACACCCAGCTGGACCGGAACCGGAAGCGGAAGGTGGCTGTCTATGGCCGGGTATCCACCGAGCACGAGGCGCAGATTGCTGCCCTGGAAAACCAGATGCAGTGGTACGACGATCAGGCGCGGTATCATCCCAACTGGGAGATTCAGGGCCGGTACATAGACGAGGGCATTACCGGCACCCAGGCCAAAAAGCGGCCCTCCTTTCTGCGGATGATCGACGATGCCCGGCAGGGGCGGTTCGACCTGATTGTGACCCGCGAGGTCTGCCGGTTCGCCCGGAATGTGGTGGATACCCTGGTCATCACCCGGGAGCTGAAAGGCATCGGGGTGGAGGTCTATTTCATCGATGACAATATCTGGACCATGGACGGGGACGGCGAGCTCCGCCTCTCCCTGATGGCCACCCTGGCCCAGGAGGAGAGCCGCAAGACCTCCGAGCGGGTCCGGGCAGGCCAGAAGGTGAGCCGGGAAAAGGGGGTGCTGTACGGCAACGGCAATATTCTGGGCTACGACCGGGTTGGAGATACTTATCAAATCAACGAGGAGCAGGCCGAAACGGTGCGGATGATCTTCGACCTCTACTTGCAGGGAAAGGGCTCTTTGCAGATTGCCAACGAGCTGAACGCCCGCCACCGGAAAAGCGCCATGGGACTGGTGAAGTGGTGCGCCTCCAGCGTGGTGCGGGTGCTGAAAAACGCCACCTACACCGGCACCAAGTGCTACAACAAATCCCGGAACAACAACTATCTGGACCAGCACCGGGTGCTGAACCTGGATGCTTCCACCTATTTATACCAGGAGGGGGACTTCCCGGCCATTGTCTCCAAAGAAATCTGGAACAAGGCCCAGAGCATCCGAATCAACCGGCGAAAAGCGGTGGCCCTGCGGGACGGCAAGGTGACCATCAGCAACCGGACTTCCGAGGACATCTGGGTCAACAAGCTGCGGTGCAGCTGCGGCTACGCCTGCCGCCGGGACAAGTGGCACGTCCGCAAAGACGGCAGCATCTCCTACGGGTACCAGTGCTACAACCGGATCAACAACGGCTCCAAGCAGAAGCGGGAGGAGATGGGCCTGGACAGCGAGGGCTACTGCGGGATTCGGATGTACGGGGACTGGAAGTTGGAGATGATGGCCGATACCTTCTTTGAGCAGCTGCTGGGGGACAAGCACCAGATCATCCAGACCGCCCTAGAGCTGCTGAAAAAATACTACAGGGAGAGCAGCCGGAAAGACCAGCAGGGGAACAGCGACCGGAAGATCCAGCTGGAGCGGATCGACACCCGGCTGCGGAACCTGACTGTCATGCGGGCGGACGGGGAGATCGGAAAGGAGGAATACCAGCAGCTGCGGGACCAGCTGGAGGCCGAGAGAAGCCGCCTGGAAGAAGAACAGAAAAAGGCAGAGTCGGTGGAGTGCCGGGAGGCCATGGACCTGGACCGGATTCAGCAGGCGCTGGAAGAACTGGTCCACCTGAAAGGGAAGGGGGTCAGCCGGGAGCTGATCGACCAGCTTGTCTACCGGGTGACGCCAGTGTCCGAGACCCACTTCGAGTGGTACCTCCATTTGGGCCCCGGAACCGATGCCCAGGCGGGCCTTCTGGTGGAGGGCAAAAAGGGAAACTGTGTGCCCTCGGTGAACGGTATCAGGGAGTTCTTAAACCCTGGTGAAGTGAAAACAGACGTGGGTGCGAATCAAATTTTAGGCTCCCTGCCGACAGAGCAGCTACCCAGGCTGCCATCAAGAACCCGCGGAAATAAGATTTCCCCGGCAAGGGCATGAGCCCGCCTAAAGGCTAGTATAGGCGCCCTTTCTGTCTGCTTTTGCAGATGGAAGGGGCGCTTTTTTGTGTTTGTGCTCCTGCTTGCCTGCCGCCGGCGGTTTTGACTTCCCCGATTGTGATCCCATCACTCAGACTGTCGAAAAAGTCCCGTCCAGCCGACATGTGCGGATGGACGGGACACATACAGGGAAATTTGGCGCTGAGAGTGTGCGAGGCCGCAAGGCCGAGTGCGCGGTTCAGCGCCAAATTTTGTCCCCAGGGGAATATTAGGGGGAAGGAATTTCTGTCGCGCGACTGCGCGCAGAAATGGGTTCCCCCTAAAGCGTGGCGTTTTTCGCCACGCTGTGTGATCCCATCACTGAGACGGCACCGCTGCAAACGATATAATTGGATCAATCAATAGGCAGTTTTTGGCCGGCTTGGGATTTCTTTGTTTCAAGCGGGGAGGATAGGACAGGAGGGTCTTGCATGAAAGGCAGATTCAAAAAGTGGATGCGGCCGGCGCTGTTCACAGCAGCTGGCGCGCTGGCGGGTCTCGGCTACTATTTTCTGGTGGGCTGCTCCACAGGGACCTGCATCATCACCTCGAACCCCTTCACTTCCATGGCGTATATGGGGGTCATCGGCTGGCTGCTGTCCGGCATCGTAGGAACGGGGTGTGAGGACAAATGCAATATGTGATCTCCTTTTTGGAGGGCATCATCACCTTCATTTCCCCCTGCCTGCTGCCCATGCTGCCCATCTACGTCTCCTATTTTGCGGGCGGCGGGGAGCGGAGCGCCCGAAAGACCCTCACCGGCGCGTCAGGCTTCGTCACCGGGTTTACCCTGGTTTTTGTGGCGCTGGGCGCGCTGTCAGGCACGGTGGGAGGCTTTCTCCGGGCGCATCAGACGGCGGTCAACCTCGTCTCGGGCCTTGTGGTCATCTTCTTCGGGCTGAGCTACCTGGGGGTGTTTCAAGTCAGCCTGTTCCGCGGCAGCAGCCGGGCGGTAAAGACGGGCGCTGTGGGCTTTTTCCCCGCCCTGCTGCTTGGCGTCGTCTTTTCCGTTGGCTGGACGCCGTGTGTGGGGGCCTTCCTGGGGTCCGCCCTGATGCTGGCCTCCCAGCAGGGCCATGTGCTGGAAGGCGTCCTGATGCTGCTGGCCTACTCCTTCGGCCTGGGCATCCCGTTTTTGCTCAGTGCAGTGCTGATCGACTACCTGAAGTTCGCATTTCAGTGGATCAAACAACATTACCGTATCATCAACACAGCCTGCGGCGTATTGCTGGTGCTTCTCGGCGTCTTGATGGCCACAGGGACGATGGGGCAGCTGCTTGCGCTCATCGGTTAAGGAGGGGCGTATGAAACAAAAGAAGATCGTGCTGGGGATCCTGCTTGCACTGGTCCTTCTGCTGGGAGCGGCGTATCTGCTCTATGCGAAGCTGGGTTCTTCCATCGCCCCGAACCAGCTCTCCGCGCAGGGAGCCCAGGACAGCGCCGGCGGCGCGCCGGACGCAAGCTCGCAGCAGCCGCAGCCGGTCCCTGCCCCGGACTTTACAGTCTATGACGGAGACGGGAATGCGGTCCATCTGTCCGACTATGTGGGGAAGCCCGTGGTCATGAATTTCTGGGCCAGCTGGTGCGGCCCATGCCAGATGGAAATGCCGGATTTTCAGGCAAAGTACGAGGAACTGGGCAGTGAAGTCCAGTTTCTGATGATCAACATGACCGGCGGCCGGGAAACGCTGGACAGCGCCCAAAAGTTCATTGCAGAGCAGGGCTATACGTTCCCGGTGTTCTACGATACAGATTCCGACGCCGCCGTCACCTATGGCGCGTACTCCCTGCCGACGACCTACTTTATTGACGCGGAGGGCAACGCGGTCGCGCAGGCCACCGGCGCGATCAACGGGGAGATCTTGCAAACTGGGATCGACATGATCTACACGCCGTAAAGAACCCATTTTCAATGCCGCGCGGGCCGCCGTCGAGTGGGAAGGGCGTGATCCTTTCCACGTCCTCCATGGTCAGCATTTCCGGCCAGGCCAGCGGCGTTGCCTATCCCGCGTCCAAGTTCGCCGTCAACGGGCTGACCATATCCCTGGCCCGGGAGCTGGCCCCAAGGGGATCCGGGTCAACGCGGTGGCCCCCGGCATCACGGAGACCGACATGATGAAGGCCGTCCCCAAAGAGGTCATCGAACCCCTGGTCAAGCAGATCCCGCTGGGCCGGCTGGGCCAGCCGGAGGACATCGCCAACGCGTTTGCCTTTCTGGCTTCCGACGAGGCGTCCTATATCACCGGCGTAGTGCTGAGCGTAGACGGCATGGCCAGGGTCTGAAGCGCGGTGGGTTTCGATACACGCCAGGGCGGCTGCTGGATGGTTTCAGCTTGCGCCAGATCTGCGGCCAGGCAGGGGCGCAGGCTGCCCACCAGAATGTAAACAAAGCAAAAGCTCCTGAACGCAAAAAGCGCGCAGGAGCTTTTTTATACCGGACAAACCGCGCCCCTCCCATCTGCGGCTGTGCAGACAGGAGGGACGCGGTTTATTTGCCTTTAGGCGGCCTCAAACCCGCCGCAGGGTTTCAGGCTTGGGCGTTTGTGGAACCTCTCACAGGTCTGCCTCGGTGATCGCCACGGAGGGCAGGGTGCGGCTGTCGAAGTTCTCGGGCAGGGTCAGGCTGCCGTCCCGCAGGCGGGCCACGGCCTCGCTGTGTTTGGCTGCATCCCAGTTGTTGCCGAGGATCTTCCAGTTGTTGTTGACCTTGGGCTCAATGACGCCGCCCTTGACGGTCTGGATGTACTCGCCAAGCAGTTCGCGGATGCCGCCCAAATCGCCGCGGACGTCCATTTCGAGCATCTGGGGCAGCGGCTCGCCGGGGGCGAAGATGTCCGCCGCAATGAGCAGCTGGGTCGTGGCGCGGTAATTGTTGACCGCGATGGTAAAGACGTCGGTATCGGCCACCGGCGTGCCGTCGGGCCAGGTCAGGTTCAGGATGCGGTTGCCCGGCTCCTGCGAGATGTCGATTTCATAGTTGACGCCCTCGAATGCGTCGTACAGATAGTAGCGGGTCGAAGGGTCGAAGGCAATGGTCAGATCGCCCGGCTGCCAGGTCTTGAAGAATGCGGCCGACCACTCCATGTAATCGCGCAGCTGCGCGCCGTTCATCTGCAGCTTGTAGAGGGTGTTTTCGTAGGTGTAGATGCTGGTCAGGTCGCACTTGCGGATGGTGCCCTCCCGCATCTGGCCGGTCATGGAGGTCATAGCGGTGGCCGAGACCTGCGCGCCGGTGTAGTACAGCTGCACCTCGTTGATGAAGTCCAGCAGGGCGGTGTCCTGCACCATGGGGCTGGGGATGTTCTCAATCTCGTTGTCGGGGGCCATGTTGCCGCCGCGCAGCTCGCCGATGGGGATGACCGCGTCCGCCTTGGCGCGCTCGTCGTAGGGGGCCAGCAGGGCGACCAGCTCGGGGTCGGGCTCATAGTTTGCGATCTGCAGGCTCTCAGAGGTGCGGCTGGCTACCTTCCAGCCGCCGTCCCACTGACGCTGCAGGTGCAGGTGGATCTCCGACATGGTGGTGGCGGCGCTCTTGTTCTCGATGACGAGCACGCCGTTGATCACCTCGCCGGGGATCTCCTTGTGGCCATGGGCCGCGATGATGACGTCGAACTCGGGGCAGGCGTTGGCCAGGTCGATGACGCCGGAGCCGTAGACGCCGTACTCGTTTTCGGGGTCCATGTGCATGACGCCGATCAGGACATCCACCTGGTCCTTGATCTGGTCAATGATCTTGCGGCACTCGTCCACGGGGTTGGTGACGGTCCAGCCGGTCAGGTTGACCGCGTCCCAGCGGGTGATGTTGGGCGTGACCATGCCGATCAGGCCGATCTTGACATCCCGCTTTTTGAGGATGGTGTAGCCGTCGGCCAGGGGCGTGCCGTCGGGGGCGTAGACGTTGCCGGTCAGCACCTTGGCCTTCTGCTCGGCGATGATCTTTTTCAGGGTGTCCATGCCGTAGTTGTACTCATGGTTGCCAGTGACCCAGATGTCATAGCCGATGGCGTTCATCGCCGCGACCATGGGGTGAACATCGTCCTCCAAAAACAGCTGGGACGAATTGCCCTGAATGGTGTCGCCCGCGTCGATCACCAGGGTATCGGCTGTGCGCAACTGCTTGATGGCGGTCGCCTGCTGCGCCACGCTGCCGCTGGCATCCGCCTTGTTGGCCGCGTAGTCCCAGGGGTCGAACTTGCCGTGGGTGTCGCTGGTGGCCAAAATCTGCAGGTCCATGGTAAAGGGCCAGAAGGAAGCTGCCGACGCGGCAGGCGCAGCGCCTACCACAGCGGTGGCTGCGGCCGCAACGCCAGCGGCACGCATAAAGGTACGCCGGGAAATCATTCGCTCTTTCATGAGATTCCTCACTTTCTGTCAAACGGGCAGGTGACTTTTGAAAGTCCAACTATGCACAGTATAAATGGTTTCGAGCTTTTTTGCAACATATTTTGCGTAAAATTCCCGGTTCCTTTTTTGTTTAGTTTGGCAAATGGCTCAAATCCTTTTATTTTTCACAATTCAAGCTTCAAAAGCGCCGGGGAGAAAACAAAGCATAAATATGCAAAAAACCACCCATCGCACGCCAAAACGCACTCCGGCGTCCTCTTGCGCTTAGCCAATTTTTGCGGCGCATCGAGGATGATGCTTGCAAAAATTGGAGCGCTGCGCCGCTCACGGCTCCCTGCTTCTGCCGCAGGCAGCGGTCGCCGTTCGCGCCCCGGTGCGAAACGGGCAGAGAAGATAGGAAGTAAAGAAAGCAAAAACCAAAAATTTGTAAATCGGGGCTTGACACCCGGGGGGGTATGCTATAATGCTTTTGAAAGGAAAAGGACCTTCCTTTCAGCCTGTTTTGGGTCTCTATCTTTTATACACCATAAGGAGGAAAAATTCACTATGAAACTCAAGAAGATTGCCTCTCTGGCTCTCGCTGGCGTTATGGCGGTCAGCATGCTGACCGCTTGCGGCGGCAACGGTGGGACCAACGGTGAGACCGGCGGCGAGACCGGCAATACCATTACCACTTCTACTGCTGTGTCGGCTCTGAGCAACGCTGTTAAGGCTTATACCAACGCTACCATCGACGTTAAGGAGAGCGCTCTGATGAATGGCCGTCTGGACAAGTTCTTCAGCGACCACACCTATGCAGAGATCGAGGAGCTGGGTGGCAAGTGGTATGATGATAGCATTAAGGATGAAGTCGAGAACATTTTCGGCGAAAAGATGGAAGATCTGAGCGCCGAGAATCTGAAGAATAATAAGACTGCGAGCAAGTATTACTTCAAGGCTATCGAAGTGAACAATGTCTCTGATACCACTGCTCTGATTAAGGCTGCCAACGCTGTTGGTACAATCCTGAAGGATGCTGACCTGCATGACGAGTACATCGTTGATATTGATGGTACTACTCTGACCGCTAGCAACCGTGGTGGCTACAAGCACCGTCCCGACATCGATATTGACTACGATATCACTATCGGCGACCTGAGCGTTTCCTACACTGCTGGCTACACCATGTATGTTGAGCAGGTTACTGCCAACAAGGCTGGCGATTCCTCTGTGCCTGTTGTCATCGTTGTCCTGAAGACCGATATCGCTAAAAAGGTCTAATTAAAACCAAAATATACTTATGACAAATACAGGGCACCATACTGTATTTGATGTAAGGGGCCTGCAAATGACTAGAGACCGTTTGCGGGTTCGGGTACACACCCATCCGATGTGACAGCAAAAAGGAATGTCTAGGGTGTATCTGAGAAGTCGGCTCATATGTGCAAAATGGAGAAAATGACAG
>ERZ1090861.1579-NODE-1579-length-11404-cov-6.310776_pt1 | contig 11404 bp, 7 predicted proteins | sample MGYA00478482_ERZ1090861 | MGnify/ENA primary metagenome ERZ1090861 (study PRJEB33644, sample SAMEA5815744) | chicken gut metagenome | biome: Chicken; feature: Gastrointestinal Tract; material: Caecum | place: Ireland | collected 2019-01-01 | study: A study of the... | reverse complement strand
TTACGGAACCCAGACATCTCTACCACCTGCTTCATAGAAATCCCGCTGCGGATCAACAGACTTTTTGCCTTATTCACACGCTGCCGGTTCAGATACTCCACAAAACGCATACCTGTTTCTTTCTTAAATTCTCTGCTCAGATAGGTATAACTGATTCCTGTAATCTCTGCACATTTTTCAAGAGAAATATCATTTTTGGCAAAATTTTCTTTAATATATTCCAAAGCCTGGGATACTTGAAATGAATATGTTTTATCTTCATCAAAATAATGAATATGTTTTTCCAACAGATTCATTATCTTCATCTGGAACTGATCGAACTCTTCATATTCTTTCATTTCTTTTATGGCAGCTCTCTGTTCCGTCTCTGATATCACGGCATACTGCACCAGGAGTTCTGTAAGTCTCCCGCAGTTTTTTTGAACCATATCATAAGAAGATCTCTCTTTGCGCATAGTTTCAAATAAATTATCCCTGAGAGTTTCAATAAAGCTGCGCATACCGTTTTTAAGTTCAAACTCCAGCTGATCCCATAGATTTTCAGGAATCTGCCTTTCACTGTAGGATATCTTTTTCAAAAGCACAGAGGAAACGGTCCTGTTTCCGCCAAGATATAATTTATCCTTTAAAAGATCTAGAAGTTTTCTTCCTTCTGACACACTTTCCTCCAGTTCATTTCTCACTTCCCCTGTAATGATAGTCACGGTAATGTCCAGCATTCGCACAATCTGATGCTGAAGTCTCCGGACAAGATTGGTCAGTGTATTCAGCATAAAAAGAGTGCTTCTTTCTCTGCTGAAAGAAATCAGAAGAAGAATATGAGAACGTTTTGTGATGTAAAAAAGGTACTGGTATTTTCCGCCCAGCATCTGATTGACCATATCTATCACAGCCCGGCTAATATCGTGTCTGTACTCAGACTGATCCGCCCCATCCCAGAATTTATAGTCAGGGCTGATCGCTACCGGCACCATATTGGAACAGGTAAAGTCGATATCTCCTGTTTCAGCAAGTCTCTGTATCTGTTCCGCCGCAAATTCCTTTTCGTCAGTAATACAATAACCATTTTTATGTACGGCTTTTCCCTCATCGGGAATGATCCGGTATTTTTCCTTTACCTGATCCAGGGCCTGGATCAACCCTTCTTTATCCATCTCATGTTTCAGTATGTAATTAGCAGCTCCATTGATCAGGCTTCCCCGAACATAATTAAAATCATCAAATCCGCTTATCGCCACCACAGGCAGATACTCATCAATGATATGTATGCTCCTCATCAATTCCACACCACTCATTTCCGGCATCTGCATATCGCACAGAATAATGTCCGCCTGGTTTTTTCTCAGCCATTCCAGTGCCGTCTTTCCATTCTGGAAATCAGCCACAACCTCATAGATTTCACTGTCTTCCAGATATTTTTTTATAGTGTTGCGGGCAGTCAGTTCGTCATCTACCAATGCGATCTTTATTTTTGCCATGTTTCTTCCTCCTCTATGGCAGGGAGACGAAATATACACCGGGTATACTCTCCTTTTTTGCTTTCATATCTAAGACCGTATTCGGGACCAAAAAATAACTTGATCCTGTCATTTACATTCTCTACACCGATCCCGTTAAAAGAACGGCGGTCCTTTTCATTTTTTATAAGGATCCGGCTCAATTCTTCCTGGCTCATTCCTTCTCCGTTATCTTCCACGATGATCTCCAGTCTTTCTCCTACGCGTTCTGTATGTATCCGGATACACCCCTGCCTGGACAGATCCGAAGGCAGTCCGTGATAAAGGGAATTTTCCACCACCGGCTGAAGGATAAACCTGGGTATATAGAGATGTTCCGTTTCTTCATCGATCTCTTTGACTACATAAAAATCATAATTTCCACTATATTCCATAAGCGTAAGATAATGGTCTACATATGCAAGTTCATCTTTCAGACAGATCATATCTCTCTCCTGATGCATCACGCTCTGCAGCATGGAGTTCAGAGAGTTTACCAGCGGAACAATATTGTCCGCATGCTGTATCTTTGCCATCCATACTACATTATTCAGTACATTTGATATAAAATGTGGATTGATCTGAGCCTGGAGGAAAGCCAGCTCACTCAGGCGTTTTTTCTTTTCTTCTTCAGCTACCTGGTCCATGAGCTCCCGGATCCGCACAGTCATTTGATTAAAAGTTTCCCCCATTTCTCCAATCTCGTCCCGCTTCTTCACCTGATAGCATGCATTCAGATCTCCCTGGGAGATCAGAGACATACAATTTCTCAGATTGGTAATCTCTGTTGTGATCCTGGAGACATAAAAAGCAAAGACCAATCCTCCCAGTATCAGTATTGCCACCATAACAGCACCGCTTAAGGCAGCCGCATTCCAGATATCTCTGATATAAAAATCAGAAGGTATCCCCATTTCAAAATCCCATCCTACATCTTCTGCGGTAAAAGTATTCCATATATAAGCCTTTGCATTTTTCTCCTGTGTATTATTAGAAAAAATACTGGCTCCTTTTTCATTATTGACCCGGAAAACACTTCCTTTCGGAAGATTCACGGAAAACATTTTGTCAATAACCCCATAATCGAAATAAAGGACTACGTATCCAATCACATTTTCCTGCGCATCTACGATTCCCCGTACTGCAGGGACTACATAATCGCTGGAAATAGTAGATTTCAGCCCTTCTATATGCAGAGGATCCATCATGACCATAGAATACTTCAGCTCTTCCTGGTCCAGCTTCTGTATTTCCCGGTAGAGTTCCGCTTTATCCTGTATGATATAGCTTGTAGAAAATACACAGGAAGGATCTATTGCCACTGTAATCCCGGAAATATAATATTTATATCCATTCATGCTCTGTATATAATCCAAGATGATCCGTCGGTTCTCCAGATAAGTCTTATTCCACTGACCGTGGAGCATAAGATCCGAGCTTCTCATTTTTTCTGCCGGTTCAATAATATTTGTTTCATTTGTTGCGATCAAAGTCACCATGTACGAGGTGTCTGTCAGAAGATATTCAAAAGCGTGATAGGCATCCAGCATGGTACTCTGGGATATATTATTCAGATATGTACTTGACAGCCGTCTGCTGGTGCAGTACCACAATCCGGTAATGATGATCCCGCAGGACAGCAGGATAGCAGAAAGCGCTAACAGTATTTTTTTCTTTATTCTCATCTTTAAATCCTCCCTCACCCTATTATAAATTTGCTAAGGCAAGAAAGCAGTATATTTTTTATGCATTTACTCCATTTTTTTGTTCTGACAAAAACAATAGAGAATATTTTTCTGAAAACTGTATTTGACGAAACCTGCTTTTCCCTATACACTTAAAAGAAATATGGAATAAGAACGCTGGCTTATCCAGCAAGAAAGGACCGTTTACATAACTTATGAAACTCGCTCTATTTCCATCCTTAAAAAATTATAAAAAAGAATACCTGCCCAAGGACCTGTTTTCCGGGATCATTATCGCGGCAGTGTCTATCCCCATCTCCATGGGATACGCCCAGATTGCAGGGCTCCCGGCAGTTTACGGCCTGTATGGCTCCCTGCTGCCTATCCTGTTTTTCGCCCTGTTTTCCACTTCAAAGCAGTTCATCTTCGGGGTGGATGCCGCTCCTGCTGCAATCGTAGGGGCAGCCCTTTCCACTCTGGGCGTTTCCTTTGAAAGCAGTGCCGCCATGGAGTATGTTCCCGCCATTGCTCTCTTTGCCGGGCTCTGGCTCCTGCTGTTTTACTTTCTCCACGCAGACCGGATCGTAGACTTTATCTCTACTCCGGTTATGGGAGGATTTATCAGTGGCATTGCAGTGACCATTATCCTGATGCAGATTCCCAAGCTTCTGGGAAGTCCTGCCGGGACCGGAGAATTGCCGGAACTTCTTCACCATCTGGCAGAGGCTCTTGCACATGTCAGCTGGCCCTCTCTGTTCCTGGGACTTTTGTCTCTGGCCGTGCTGCTCCTGGGGAAAAAGTTCATTCCCAGGTTTCCTATGGCTATAGCGGTTATGGCCGCCGGAGTGGTCCTCACTGGTATTTTCCACATACAGGACTACGGAGTAGCTCTTCTGGAACAGGTTGATCCCGGTCTTCCAAGGCTTTACCTTCCGGATTTTTCCCAGGTAGACCTTACCCAGGCTGCCGGCAGGGGTCTGATGGTGGCCGTGGTCATTATGTCAGAATCCCTTCTGGGAGCCAATAATTTCGCTGCCAAAAACGATTATCCCCTTAATGACCGACAGGAGATCCTGGCCTATGCAGCGGCTAATCTGGCCTCGGGAACTGTAGGCTGCTGTCCGGTAAACGGCAGTATTTCCAGGACCTCCATGAATGACCAGTACGGAGGAAAGACCCAGGCCGTATCGCTGACAGCAGGTATTGTCATGGGTGCCATCCTTCTGGGTGCTACCGGCTTTATCGGATATCTTCCCGTGCCAGTGCTGACCTCCATTGTGATTTCCGCTCTGATGAGCGTTGTAGAAGGGCACCTTGCAGTGCGGCTGTTCAAAGTCAGCAGACAGGAATTCTTTATTTTCATGGCTGCCGGAGCCGCTGTTCTGCTTCTGGGGACTATCTACGGCGTGGTGGTGGGGATCCTTTTGTCCTTTGCAGCGGTGATCCTGAAAGCCACAAATCCCCCCAGATATTTTCAGGGCATTGTGCCGGAAAAAGAAGATTTTTATGATCTGGGAAAAAACCGTTTCGCTTACCCTGTAAAGAATGTACTGATCTACCGGTTCAGTGAGAATCTTTTCTTTGCCAATATTAAAATTCTCCAGGAGGATATTGAAAACAGCCTGCAAAAAGACACGAAAGCCGTGATCCTTAACGCAGGAGCCGTCAACAGTCTGGATATCACTGCGGCGGACGGATTGGAAAGACTGGCAGAAAGTCTGAAAAAGAAGGGGATCCGCTTCTATATCACGGAGCATGGAGAAAACATCAATGAACAGATGCGCAGTCTTGGTATCGGAGGGCTGATCAAAGAGGGCATGGTGCGCAGGACCATCGTATCTGCTCTTCATGATCTGGGGCTGAAGGAACCCTTCCCTCTGGATATCCCGGAAAGAGATATGGAAATGCTTCACAAAAAGCACTTTTATTCCCTTACTCCGGAAGAAGAAAATTCCCTGGAGGAATTTGCCTGGGTATTCGGCCCGGATGCGGTAAAAGAAATAGAGAAGCAGGTAAAATATATTGTAGAACAGATCCACGGGATTTCCGACCTTGAAAAGCTTTCGGAGGCAGGTCTGGAAGAAAAGCTGGATTTCTGGCATTCTCTGGGTCCTCTTGATGAGGATGAACTTCTCCGGAGACTGGAGCTTCATATTGACGATCTTCCCCCTCAGGTAAGGGAAAAAAGCCCTCTTGTGCTGAGCCTCATCGAAAGAAGGCGTCGGCTCCTCCGGGCCAGACTTTTAAAAGAACATCCCCATGTACGGGAACATCTGGAACAGAAACAGGAGATCCTGGAACGGCGGCTTGAAAAGCAGAATCCCGAAGGCCTGCGGAAGCTCCACAGACTGGAAAAGGATTCTCATATTTAAACTGAAAAATGACAAATATCCCCAGGTCCTCAAAAATGTCAGAGTCCGGGGCTATATGATCGGTATTGAATACAGGCAAAATAAAGAGGATGAATCCGTGTAGTTTTAGCATAATTTCCTTATAAATACGGAACGAAGAGAAAGGTGGTTAACGTTAGCCATCTTTTTCTTTTTAAATAAATGTTTCTATTTCATCTGTCAATCTGTGTTGAAAAATACTTTTTATCAGTTATAATTGTTAAAATCTTCCTTATTTTCTTGAATTTTCATCATATCTGTGATATCATAAAACAACTCCAGAAGGGAGGCTGATTCTTATGATTAAACGTGAAGCCTATATGAGCCGTATCCGTCCTTTCATCGGAAACGATCTGGTAAAGGTCCTGACTGGTATCCGTCGAAGCGGCAAATCGGTCATGCTGGGCCTGATTCAAGAGGAACTGTGCGCCTCCGGCGTGGACAGCGGCCAGTTTATTTCTATCAACTTTGAGAATATGAGCAACGCCCATCTCTGCACCGCCACAGCACTCCATGATGAGATCATACGCCGGGCAGCGGAAATCAAAGGCAAAGTCTATCTTTTCTTTGATGAGATCCAGGAAGTGGACTCCTGGGAAAAATGTATCAATTCCTTCCGTGTGGAACTGGACTGTGATATCTATATCACCGGCTCCAATGCCAGGCTGCTTTCCGGTGAGCTGGCGACTTATCTGGCCGGGCGGTATGTGGAATTTGTGATCTATCCATTCTCCTTTGCGGAATTTCTCGAACTGTACCGCACTGTTTACCCGAATGCCGATATCCGCCAGTGCTTTAGCAAATATCTGACCGTCGGCGGTATGCCCTACCTGTCCAACCTTCGCTATGACGAAGCAGCCAGCCGTCAGTATCTACGGGATCTGTTCAACTCCGTGGAACTCAAAGATATCGTCAAGCGAAATAATATCCGGGATGTAGATATGCTGGAGCGGATCGTTGCCTATGTAACATCCAATATCGGCACCACATTTTCCTCCACCGCTATTTCCAAGTATCTCAAAAGTGAAGGACGATCCGTATCTCCGGAAACAGTACTGAATTACATCAAAGCCTGCACTGACGCCTTTCTGTTCTACCAGGTGAAACGGCAGGACTTACAGGGCAAGAAGATACTCACCGTCAACGAAAAATACTATGTGGCCGATCATGGTATCCGGGAAGCAGTGTTCGGCGGCAACATGCGGGATATTAACCTGGTTCTGGAAAATATCGTCTACATGGAGCTCCTGCGCCGGGGCTATACTGTTACTGTGGGCAAAGTAGGCGGCAAGGAGATTGACTTCGTATGTGAGGACCAGGGAAACAAACTGTATATCCAGGTGGCTTACCTGCTGGCCTCGGAAGATACCATCCAGCGGGAGTTCGGCGTCTATGACCGTGTCCGTGACAATTTTCCAAAGTACGTTGTCACTCTGGATGAATTTGATATGAGCCGCAACGGGATCAAGCACCGTAATATCCGGGACTTTCTGCTGGAAAGTGAATGGAACTGATTGCAATCATGAAACTCTCTCTATTTCCAACCTTAAAAACTATAAAAAAAGAATATCTGCCCAAGGACCTGTTTTTCGCCCTGTTTCCCACTTCAAAGCAGTTTATCTTCGGGGTGGACGCCGCCCTTTTCACCCCGGTTATTTTATCTCTATAATACTGGTGGTTCCAAAGATACCCGGTCCTACAAGAACCGGCTTGCACTTCGTCCAGGAAAAATATACCTCATACTTTTTACAAAGTTACCGGATCTTTGAGAGATAAAAAAGACAATCACTTTTACTTTTTTCATTTCTTCTTTTGCTGTCCCCTGTATCAACCTGACATTTTTGCATACTTTTTGTTCTTACAGTTTTCTCTCTTTTTTTTATGCCAGATAACATATTGGCTGTTTTCCATGGCCATCACTCTCTCCACTGGAACCGGTCTGAAAAATGGTTTTTTCTGATATATCAGCCAGGGAACTGCATAAATCACCAACACACCAAACATTACAAGGCACAGGCCGTACACGCCAAATCTTGTGGCATTATCCTCTGCAATATGCCAGATCATCCAGGCTGTGCCTAAAATACCGATAACCGGGATCACAGGTCCTCCAGGCACTTTAAAATTCCTTGGAGCCTTAGGAAGTCTCTTTCTCAAAATTAATACATCAATATGTACCAGTATATAAGCCAGCATAAGTATAACGCTGGCACTTAAAATTATAAAAGAAAGTTCACTTGTTGAAGAAAGCCCTGTAATATTAATTACCAGCATACCTCCGCCGATGATCAGAACAGAAATCCAGGGAATCCCATTTTTATTTCTTTTCATAAATAGCTCGGGAAGCAGCCCTATCTTTGCCATTCCGGCAGCAATATTAGCAAGGCCCGCAATATTAGAGTTAACCGTACTTACAACTGCAAGAATCGCTACAACTGCCATCCATATTTTCCCCGGGGTTCCCAAAAGCAATGTTCCATAAAGAATATGTGGAGAGGATGAAGCTGCCAGTTCAGCCCAGGGTGTATAATTTTTAAATCCCAGAACAAGGATTGACTGCATGACCAGAATCAGTATCAGGCTGAGGATCATCCCAAGAGGCACATTTCTCTTTGCATTTTTCACCTCTTTGGATATAGGTATCACAAATTCGCTGGCAATAAACATAAAAAATGCCAGGCCGCACATATTGATTATGCTGTTAAAGTCTCCTGCTACTACGCCCGGTTGCTCTACGATTTTCCCGGTTCCAAGTCCTAATGCTCCTATAACCCCCAAAAAAATAAGGGAAAAAATCAATCCATAGGCAACAATGTTCTGGATCTTCGCGAAAAGATCAATACCTTTTAAATTGATCAGCACTAAAAAGATTAGGATTATCACACAATATACTGTTGATGGCACCGGCGATTGAGGAAAAATCGTCAGTATCGTATTTCCAAACATCGCACATTCCACACTGGCAACCATAGTATTTCCTATAAGATAGCCTCCTGTCATGATAAGAATTGTCAGAAAAGGTCCTACACAGGCCAGAGTATACTGGGCCAGTCCTCCGGTAAGATCCGGCATCAGAGCATTCAGTTCTGACATAGAAAAGGCTGCAAAACAATTCAGCGCGCAAGCCAGAGCCATAGACAAAATAAAGGGAGTTCCTATAGTCCCGGCTCCCTGTCCCAGAGATAAAAGACAGCTTGTCGCTATGATAACGCCTACTCCCGTAGCAATCACACTAGGCAGTCCGAGTTTTTTCTTTTTTTCCATATCTGTTTCTCCTTCCGTTAATAAAGAGCGTCTTTGTCTTCCTCTCCGGTACGTATCCGGATAATATTGTTTACCGGCGAGACAAAAATCTTTCCATCGCCTATATGTCCTGTATATAGTCCCTTTTTTACAGTATCCAGGACTTTCTCCAATTTGCTTTTTTCTATAACCATCATGATCATCTGTTTAGGAAGCAGTTCGATCTCACTATGGATATCATCTTCGTATTCCGGTGTTCCCCTCTGGACTCCGCATCCCATGACCTGGGTTACTGTCATTCCGGTAACGCCGACCTTCGTAATGGATTTCTTTAATTCCTCCAGCTTTGCTCCGGCTGTAATAACTTCAACTTTAACAAATTCCATATCTCCTTAACCTCCTGTTGATAGAAAAGGCGTTTTGAACCTCTTATCCCGGATCAAAACGCCTTCGTTTTATCTATGAATACATTTCTTTTACAATATCTTTTGTTGTCTCAATAAAATCTGTAATGTCCTGATCTGACATGGGAAGAGTCAATCCCAACTGTCCTCTGTGTACCGGCAGGAATCCCCGTACTGCGATTTCTAATGCGAAAGTCTGCATCTTCTGACCATCTGATTTTGTCCAATAATCCCGGTGGGTATGTATCCTCTGTCCCATCTCTCTGGTAAATGCATACCCCAGCACAGAAGACTCTCCGAAAACAATAAAGGGGATCTTTTCCTTTAACGCCCATGTATTTAATTCCTTCTTGATCCTGTCTCCCATTCCGTTAAGTCTCTCATAAGCCGCATCATCCAACTGCTTTAAAGTAGCGATTCCTGCTGCACAGGCAAGTCTGTGTCCGTGATGGGTACCGGACATCTGAACTTCATTACGAGCGGCAACATCCATTACTTCAGCAGAGCCTCCCACCATTCCCAATGGTATCCCCCCTCCTATGGTTTTTCCGGAGATGGTCAAATCAGGCTTTACATTATATTTGCTTTGAAATCCTCCCTTATATGCCCGTATCATAATTGTCTCGTCAAAGATCAGCAGGATTCCCAGTTCCCGGGTTACTTCCCGGATACGTTTTACAAATTCCGGATCCAATGTCACGATTCCTCCTGATCCTGACTGAAGCTCCATAACTACACAAGCCAATTCATCTGCATGCTCTCTGATCAGCTTTTCACTAACTTCAATATTATTTTGTGTCAGCAGGATAACATCTTCTGCTCTGTTTGCAGGGATTCCTTCCGATTCCGGAAGGGGTACAATATGTTCCAGATCATCCCCCGCCTTAGCAGCATCCGGATGGGCAGAAAAAGAAAAATCATCCAAGAATCCATGGTATCCTCCTTCCATTTTTGCTACCTTATCTCTACCTGTGTAAGCTCTTGCAATCCTTAAAGCTCCTACACATGCTTCCGAGGCAGAGCAGAAAAATTTCACTTTTTCTATGGAATCAATCCGTTCACAGATCATTTTTGCCAGTTCAATTTCTTCCTCTGTAGGATTGCCGATAGAATATCCTTTTTTCATAGTATCTATAATGGCTTGATCCACTTCTTTATTCTGATATCCCAGAATGCTCACAGTAAAATTATTATTAAAATCCAGAAGTTTTTTTCCATCTACTGTGTATACATAAGCGCCTTCGGCCCTGTCTACATATATGGCATGTGGACCATAATTAAAACTTCTTCGGCTATAGGATCCGGGAATATATTTACTGGCCCGAAGACTCATTTCTCCGGATTTTTTAAAAGTATTTAAATAATGTTCCAGACTTTCTTCATATGTAAGCGTCATACCTCTTTCCTCCTTTTAGAAAATCAAAAGAGCGCTTTCCATAACCTTTCAGTTATCTCAAGCGCCCTTGCTTATTACTTCTATTGTTGAATGGAAGTATAGCAGGCCCGGACAGGGTTTACAATGTTTTAAAAAATAAAAAAAGTCTGTATTTTTGTGAAAAATTACAAATCCTCTACACTGTATCCAGTATCTGCATCATACGCCGGACTTTAAAAGCCGTTACCAGATCTGTGATAACATTGATATTTTTCAGACTTTTCCCCAGAATTTTCTCGATCTGATGAAGCCGATATCGCAGTGTATTTTCATGGATAAATAATTCTTCTGCGGTTTTTAATTTATCACATTCATTTCGGAAATAGCACTCTAGTGTGGAAAACAGCTGGGAATCATTTTTCGAATCATACTGCCATATGCCCTGAAAAATACCGGTGCAGTATCTTTCAAAAACCGCCGGATCCTTCAACTCATATAACAGGCCGTAAATTCCCAGATCCTCATACAGCAGGAGATTTTCCCTGTATTTTTTTACTGTTTCAATCATATCATATGTGCGAAGGGCTTCCTGCAGGCCGTACCTGCTGTCTTCAAGAGCATATTTTATGGTGCCGCATCCTATCTTAATTTCCTTCTCAATTTTCTCCCCGTCATGATATAGCTTTTTAATTTCTGAAATTCCTGTCCTATTCTCCGGCAGTATCCCTATGAGCAGACCCTCCCAGATGGTAGTCAGATATATGTCTGTCTCTTATACACATCTCCGAGCCCACGAGACACTGAGCGATGT
>ERZ1090861.1578-NODE-1578-length-11405-cov-17.693304_pt1 | contig 11405 bp, 11 predicted proteins | sample MGYA00478482_ERZ1090861 | MGnify/ENA primary metagenome ERZ1090861 (study PRJEB33644, sample SAMEA5815744) | chicken gut metagenome | biome: Chicken; feature: Gastrointestinal Tract; material: Caecum | place: Ireland | collected 2019-01-01 | study: A study of... | reverse complement strand
GCGAAATTTCTTAATGCAGATTTATTCATTTGTCTGCTGCTCCTTTTTCACTAATTTGTAATTCAATAATTCTTCCTTTGTATGACTCTGTATAAAATTGACCATATCATTATATAATTTAATCGAATAACTATATTTAGTTCTATTTTCTTCGTCAGTTGTTTTTAAACAATAGTCTTTTTTCTCTTTAATTGCATTATTGATAACGAAAACATTAACTTTTGCCCAAGACCATTTAAAATCTTTTGTTTTAATCCCATCACTTGTTTTTATTTCGGCATTATCTATTTTTCTTTTTATCATTCCCAAATCATATCTATAATAATCTGATGTATTATAAAGTGTCATGCTTGCATTATTTGTCAATTCAACAGTATCTCCAATTAAACGACCAATTAGTTTTAATGTTGGACTTCCATTATTATCAACAAAATGACCTTCATCTACTAATTTAATTTCTTTTATCAGTTCTGGGTCAATTGTGATAACATTCTCCGATGAATTCGAAATCACATTTCCATTTTTACAATCAATTAAAATTAAATTATCAATACCAACTTTAGCAATTTTTTCCAAAAAATTCATCCATTTATTTTGTTCATTTAATCTTTTTCCTTCAATAATTGCACTTAATTCCGCATATCTAATTTTTTGAATGCTATCATTATATCTATAATAAATATCACCGGGTTTTAAGTCATCATCACTTGTTGTTACAATACACGGCTTGTTTTTTTCTTCATAAACATAAATTATTCCAAAGGTCTTTGTATCTATATGATGAATATATCTTTCGTAATGAATATTTGGATTACATCTCATTAAGAAAAAGCCTCTATAATCTTCACTGTCAACTTTTAAGAAATTTTCAATTGCTTTTTTTTCTAACCCTATCAACTTTCGTGTTCTATCATCTACACCAAAAATAATATAACCACCCGAATTGTTGGCTAGTCCACTCATTATTTTTAATAATTCTGATTTTTTTAAATTGAACGAAAGTTTATACTCAACTGCATTTCCTTCAATTGAAATAATTTCTCCGTCTGTATTCCATTTAAACAAATCCTGCAATTTCTCATTTGAAAATGGTTCCAATATATCCTCCTATAAACCTATATTTTGATTCTATTTAATGTTTATAATGATGTTATCTTTGACTTTTTCTTTTAATTTTGTTTTTAATTCATTTGCAAGTTTGTCAATATCATCTTCGGTTTCAACCTTGATAATTGACTTTTCAAGAATTTCTCCAATAGACAATGAAACAGTTTTCTTAAACACTTTCTTTTCTATCTTTTTATTTGGATTTTTCTTGCGTTCTTCTTCGTATTTTTGTTCGTATCTTTCTTGTGCTCGATTGATTAAACTATCGCGTAATCTTATAGCTTCTTCACGAACATTATGAATTGTTGCAACAATTTGTGATTTTGTTGCCTTATCTTTAAGCATTTTAAATTGAATTTCCAAGCCTTCCGCAGTTATTTCGTATCTATTGTAAACATCAATAACTTCTCTAAGCATATCATCAATTTCTCTGCAAATAGGGTCAGATTCCTTTTCAAGGACTTTAATTAAGGTGTTGTCAAATTTTTGGCAAAGGTCTGGCAATCTGTAAATTTCATTATAAGGGCTTTCAAGTGTAATTATACTGTCAATCTCTCTTATAATATCTTCTACATTATATCCTTCAAAATAGGTCTTATTTTGCTTGTAAATATCTATTCTATTGCAACCTTTTTCAAAAATTTCTCTTTGATGTTCAAAGAAATTTTTAATAATATCTATGTTAGACTTATATTCCATCAATTCACTTTCGCTATCAATGAATTTTTCAAATAAAGTGCTTGCGTCTGTTATTGAGTTAAGTTTTTTGAATAATTCAAAACTTTTATTTACTAAGTCATATCCCGGGTATTTGTAACTATTGTGATAAGGAATTTCATTCAAATAAGTTAGTTGATAGTCATAAGTTCTGTAGTATCCACTTTGTGGGTATAATCCAAGCAAAGATTGAATGTGATAAAGTTCATTATCACAAGTTCTTTTAATCATTTGTCTAAGTTCTTCATCATTTGTATAACCGACAGATTGAGTAAATACATTCTTGTATATTCTCTTGATGCTTTCAACAATCTCATCGCTTGTTTTGATTTTTAATTTTACAGCAACGCGGTCTTTATAATCTCTTTTAGTCAAATAATCAATTAACTTATCATCATTAACAGTTATTGGATTACCAACTAATTCGAGTTTAATATCGTCATTCAATAATAGATTTATTACAATGGCAGCAATATCAATTTCATTCCAACCGTATGGGATTTTCTGGAACCTTTCATATAAACTTCTCAAATTGATTGGCATTCTTCTTTCATATTGCCTTTCAATATATTTTTTCATCTCTTGAATTGCTAATTGATTTGGAACAACACCGTCAATGCTCATTTGTCTTTTGCTTGAAAGTAAAGACTGCAAATCACTTGCTTTTTCGTAATATTTATTGATGTAATTAAGCTTAGTATAAGTGCTTTCGACAAGAATTTTAAAAGCCTCATTTATTCTTTCTTTTGCCAATTTTTCTTTTATATCAAGTTTTGTAGTGTTGGCAAAAATATCCGATTTTTCAATTCCTTCAAGAATTAAATTATATGCTCTTTCTTGTTTTCTTCTAAGTTCATCAGCCTTTAATGACAAAATCTTTTGGATATTAGATGATGACGCTCTTGAATTTCTCGTTCTTATATATTTTTCTAATTTTAAATAGCCTTCAATCTCATCAACAAGCAAAGGATTATCTGGCATTCTAATAACCACAATATGGTTCATTTGGGTTTTTAATTTGATTTCTTCATCGCTAATTGCTCCATAGTATGGGGTATAGATAGAAAGCCCAAGTTCATTAACTTGTTGACCACGTGGGTTATCATCAACAATTTGGTTAAACGAGAAAGGGTTTACATTATTGTTGTATTTATATCTAAAATCAACAATACTGTTAAAGATTTGGTCTCCAATAAAACTAATTATCTCGCTTGGGGCCAAATTCATTGAAGCAATTTCTCTATTAACATCTTGTTCATCATTTGTTAAGAAGATATATTTATCACCATCTCTTTGAATAAGATTTTGGCTATATAATCTCTTAATACTTTCTTCAATCTTTTTTCTTAGTGCAAGTTTGTCATTGTCAATACTTGTCAATGATAGTGTAGTTAAATTTTCTAAATTTGCAGGCATTTTGTCGTCAAGGTCTTTTACTAAGAATAAGGTTTTAAGTAAATTTAAGTCATCTGGCATAACAAGATTTTCATTATTTTCTGCTCTTGTCATAACATTTCTTATCTCGTGGTCCAAGAAAGTTTCAATTGAATTATAAAATTCACCAAAAGGAATTAATGCTCCCAACTCCTTATTTTCATTTTTCATTGCACTTTCTTTGAATGCAGAAAGAAGAGAACGTTCACCTTCCGAAAGATGTTTTCCACTTGCCCCTCGATTTCTTATACTATTATAAGCCGATTGTAATAGATTAAATTGGTAAGGCAAGAATGGATAAATTTCAACAAAATCCTTATCTGACTTGAATATTTTAATGTCTGGGGTATCACTACTAAAAGATATAAGATTTTTAATGACTGCACCTTTTTGAGCATACATTTCTTTCAGACTATCTGTCGCAAATTCATTCTTTGCAAGAATTCTTTTCTTGATAACTTCATCAACATTTGAAGAAGAAAGGGAAATTCTTATGCTAAATCTACCTTGAATTTTAGAAAAATCTTTATTGTTTATATTTTTAGAAACAGTATCAATTGCTTCTTGACTTGTAACAAAAACCCAAGCACGCCCACCACATTCAACACCAAGTCTTTCGACAATAGTTTGAAGATTTAACATAAGCCCAGAGTCGTTGCCAATGTATTGTCCCATTTCATCAATCATAAAAATTACATTATGGTTTCTACCTTTGCTTTCAATATATTCCCCAACTTTGATAGCAAATTGGTCTATACTCAGACTAAAATTACTTTCTGCCTTTTGGTATGTATTTCTTGCAGCTTCAAGCGTAATATTATTTGTTTTTGAAAGAGCTTCAACAATATTATCTTCTTCAAAATAGAAATCGTCTCTTCTATTTTCCCATTCATCTCCACAAATCTTTTTAAACTCGTTTTTAAAGTTTTCATAAGTGCCATTTTTAACCATTTGTCTTTCTAGTTCTGCAAGCCAAGGCATACTTTCTGAAAAACCTTGCATACGATTAAACACCTTATTGAATACCTTAACAAGTCCTTCTTTATTTGTTTTGGCATCTGCGTCTGAAACGCTATCAATATTAAATAAGATAACATCACTATTATAATCAGAAGCTGCTTTCATATTGGCAACTATCATTGCGTCATTTATTTTATCTTCAAAATATTGATAAGCTCTCTTACCTCTTATTATTTTATTTCCTAAAATATAAGATAAAATTTTAAGAAAGTGAGATTTACCACTACCAAAAAAGCCTGAAATCCAAACTCCAACATCATTTGTTTTAGATTTTAGCGCATCAGCATACTTTTCAAAAAATGTTGCAAAATACCCTTTCAACTCTTTTGTTACAACATATTCACTAACTTCTTCATAAACAGCTTCTTCTGTGTCTTTCCCAACTTTAATAACACCTTCAAGTGGTCTGTCAATAGATTTCTCAAATATATCTCTTATAATCATTTTCTACTCCTTATAATAATTTAAACGCTCTATAATAGTTGTCGCCTTTTATTTCATTAAATAAATCTAATCCATAACCCGAATACGTCCCCGGAAAGAATAAGATTAAAGGATTATTAGTTATAAATGGGAATAAATTATTTAATAATTTGTGAGCTCTCATAATCGGGTAAATTTTACCAACGCCTGTTATAAATATAATATCATTAGGTTCCACTTGCTCTACAATTTTCTTGACCATCATATTGTTCTCAGTTTTTAATCCAAGTGAGTTTTTTATTGTATCTACAAACTTTTCACTACCATATTTTTTTTCAAGCTCAATTGCTCTTTCAAGATAACCTTTTTCTTTAAGGCAATCTATTAAAATCTCAAATAAATCAATCTCCTTAATTTTAAAGTCATCATTACTATTATTAATTTTCTGTTTTAACATCTTAATATGTTCTCTTACTTGAAATTCATCTTGTGGATTGTAATCGAATATATAGAAAGGAATTTCATTCCCTAATCCTAATGTTTTTATAAAATCCGGAGATTTTATTCTTTCTTCAATCAAATTTAATTTTTCTATGGTTGTCATACTAAACTCCTAAGGCCTCTAAATATTTTTTATCTCCAATTTCAACAATATGGTCTTTTATATTTTTGTTTAGAATTGGTGGCATAATCATATAAACACTTCCTAAATCTCGTAACACACCAGCATCTATTAAAACTTTCCTTAAAGAATTTTTAACTTTCGCTTTATTATCATCTTTCCATTTCGCAATAGTATCACTTTGCTGAGCTTTACATAACATAAATTGGTTCAGTTCAATATCTGTCAATCTATAATTCATAAGTTCAATTTTATCTTTTATAACTTCATTCATAAATTCAAATACTAGCCTATCTGTTTTCATTAAAGCATATAAAGATAGCAATGCGGATATATTGTATGGTTCATCGGCTATGGCATATAATAAGAAATCATCTAATGCAGCCATTCTGGCAACTATTTTGTAAGCAAGTTCTTTACGCCTTCTTTCTGTATTAACCATAAAAATATTGTTTGAAATAGAATTTTGTATTATGGCACCCAAATCATTTGTGTTTTTATATTCTTGGCAAGCAATTTTCATTTCTTTGCTTAATAATCCCATATCTTTGATTTGTGATGAATATTTTAATTCAGTAACCATAAAAGCCCCTTTTTATTTGTATTTCATAAAAAGTATAGCATATTTTTGCATTTAATACAATAAAAATCCGGATAATTTCCGGAACAAAGCCAGAAATTGCCCAGATTTTTCAATTTCTTTAAAAATCGTCTTCTAAAAGTTCTTCAATATCCACTATTTCATCAGTAGTCAATTCATCACCTAAACTGAATAACCAGTCAAATTCTTCCATTTTATTACTATTAGGTTCCTCCATATCTTCTCCATTGTTTTACTCCTTCCTTTCATACTTTTTATTTAAAATTTCTATTTGCTCCTTTATTTTTTCTCGTGTTTCCGCAGGTTTTAATATTTCAAAATGTTCACCATATTGAAGTGCCCAATAGATTAAAGCTTGTTCATTAACTCTTAATCTAACAATACATTCACTATTTACAGGGTTTGCTACTTGAAACGTATCTCCAAACCAATCAATAAGTTCATTGATATATTTAGGATTTTCAACTTTTATTGTTGTATCAACAGATTTGCCAAATGTCATATAAATATGTTCATTGATATAATTTTCCTTTGAAATAGCCTCTGAATTATCTAATGTTGAAATTGGTTTTATTGGCTCATCTACAATCGAAATGTTTGAAATACACTCTATTTTATAGTTTGAAATATCATTATATTTATCATAATTACAAACTAAATAATACCTTCCTCGGGAATTAACCATAAAATAAGGACTAATTAAAAATTGTTTACCTTTAAATCTTGGTTGCATTTCTTTCTTTGAAGAATATTCATTATAGTTAAACTTAACTTTTTTGCCTTGTGAAATCGCTTCATTTAAAACTTCAATTACATAAAACATCTCTCTGTTTTTTGAACGAGCTATTGTATCAACCTTATGAATTGTATTATATTTTGGTTTCTCATAAATACTAATAGACTTAGTCAATTTATCAATCAATTCTTTTGCTTGTTTCGCAGGAATATAAACAGATGAATTTATGGCATCGATTAAATATAATAATTCTCCTTGTTCAAACTCTCTGCAAGACAAATAACAACCATTTTTACCATTTTTAGTTATCTCATAACCTACACTTATTAAGGTATTTATATTACTGGCAATCGTTTTTGCATTTGGCTTAACATTATGTAATTCTACAATTTTGTTTTGTATATCATTATATGTCAACAAATGATTTTCGTCAGAAAACTTTGTCAATACTTCAAGAACATAAAAAATTATAATCTTTTTATCAGGTTCCATTGTATATTCTCCTATAATATTTTCATTATAGCATATTTAAACAGTAAAAAAACGGATTTGTTAAAGATATAGATATATTTTTATATCTTATAATCTTTAAATCCGTTTTTTTACATTGATTAAGATAGATTATATGATAATTTCTGTTAAGGTTTAATGATGATAATTCTTTTTCCTTTTGATTTTGCATAATCAATTGTAGATTTTGTTCCTCCCGGCAACCCATTAAATAGTGCTATTAACAAAGAAGAATTGTCTATCATAAAATGATTTCTATCTATCATACATTGTGGACCAACATAATAATCGTTATCGCACTTTATATAATCAAGTTGATTTAATAATTTTTTATATCTAGCCTTTTGACTTTCTGGCCACTTTGCATCTTGATTTTTACAGGGTAACACACCAACCATTTTGACATCTTTATATTTTTGTTTAAATGATAACACTATTTCGGTGCATATCATATCAAATCCCAATGCCATTCCGGAAAGGAAAGTATCATAGCCATTTTGAATAGCTTCTTCTATATGATTTTTTAAAATTGTTTTCATAGCTAAACATCTTTTATCATTTTCGTTGAACCGCCAAGGCAATTTTTGACTTCTGTGCCCTGTAAAACTGCAAGTCTTTAAAATATCAAAATTTTCAAATATAAAATTCATAATCACCTCATATTCGGGTTTTCCCTAAATATTGTAATGATTATTTATAAAAAAATCAAATAAATACCCGTTTTTCCTTAAATAGTTAAACATTAAATGTCGGGTAAAATGTCTATATCTTGAAAAAACTATATATGGAGTGTAAAATGAAGTTAAACAAAGCTTTTGCTTTAAGAGTAAGAGAATTACTAAAAGAAAAGAAGATGACACAATATAAATTGGCACAAGCAACTGGATTATATCACAGCACAATGACTGATATTTTAAATTGCAAGTATCAAACACCAAATTTTAGAAATATGGCACTTATCATTAGAGAGTTGGGATTGACTATGTCTGAATTCTTTGATAGTCCACTTTTCAATTTTGACAATTTAGAAATAGAAGAAAAATAAAAAATCTAATAACTGATATTATTTTTTTGTATCAGTTTTGTTCAGTATATTTTTAGTCATTTTTAGAAAAAATCAGTAGGATTTTTGAAAAAAGTGCATTATTTTTGGTGTTTAGGGTCAAATGGTCCTACTACTATTAGAAAAATAGTATGACCAATTTATTTTTTAGCATCTAAACTCCTTTATTTATAATGCTTTTCATAGATAGGTGCACAACTCTATAAAAATAGAACTCAATTTTGGTAAGATAAAAAATGGCAATTTTAATCAAAATTACAACTGAATATTTACTCCATTTTGGAGCTGTGCTGATGTAGCTCAGCCGGTAGAGCACTGCCTTGGTAAGGCAGAGGTCACGGGTTCAAGTCCCGTCATCAGCTCCAATCATAAACCTTTGAAAAACCCTTATAAATAGGCACTTTCAAAGGTTTTTTATCTTCTAAAAATTTTTATAAATTTCCACTCAAAAAAACATTTGCTGTCAATTTTTGGAGCAATTGCTGTCAAAAAAGAGACAAAAAAATAGACCGATAGCCAAATATTGAACTATCGGTCTAAATTGTTCTAATACTATATGAAACGGGTATATTTGCTGTCAATTGCTGTCAATTAAATAAGTTTTAAAAAACTTAAAAACTCATCTCCCAATTCAGTTGTTCTTTTTGCAAGCATTCCTTGCACTGTCATTGTTACATTTATACTTTGAGTAGTCATTAAACCATCATTGTATAAATCGTTAATACATTTATCTTTTAATGGCACGACCTCAGGATAGACTTTGCTTAATGGTTGTAGTGGAGACCCCATCACATAACTATTAACATTTAAATTATCAAACTTCTCTGGATTATTAAAAAAGTTTAATATTTTTATATGTGCGACAGAATATTTTTCAACATACGACATAAACATAATAAGTTTATCTTCATCAATGCTGTGGTCAATAGAATAAAGCAATGCGTTTGCCAAATATTCCAATTTTTCTTCCTTTGCAGTTTTCATAGCAAGTTCGGTTGTTTTTATTAGCATTGTTGCAAATGCTTCATTTTCACCAATATCTTCCAATGTGGTTTCAAGTTTAGACAATCTATTTTCAATCATATCTTTCCATTTTTCTTGTCTTTTTTGCAAAATATTGCCCTTGACAACATCGTAAACTGCAGTAACCAAAGCACCACCAACAGGTATAACACTTAAAGCTGTCTTACCAGCAACTTCTAAAACATCAATACATTTGTTTACTATTTCTTTTTTCATAATATCCTCCGACAAGAATATTATATCATAATTCTTTACTTATTTCAATTTAGGTTGCCATTACATCTCAAAATCTTTTTCTTTTCTCTTTTTCTTTCTTTCGAGCTCTTTAATCATTTGGTCTATTTCTTCATCTGTAAGTTCAGGTTCTTTTGGATTTTCAATTTCAAATTCTTTCTCTTTTTGTTGTTCTTGTATTTTAGTGTTAAGTCTATCAGTTGCTTCTCGCACATAATCGCTATTAACTGAGTTGTAAACTGTTATTGTTGTTTTAACATCTCTATGTCCTAAAAGCTGTTGTATTACTTTGGGATTTTCATTCATCTCAAACAACATATTAGAGAAAGTGTGTCGAAGTCCGTGAAAATGAATATTAAATTTGTTTAATCCATTTCTTCTCTTAAATCTATCGAATATCTTTCTAGTGCCTGAATAAGTCCTATAACTGCCATCATCATTAGCAAATACAAAAGATGTTGGAGATGTTAAAATTGCTGTTACATCAGGATTTGTTTGTTGTCTTTCGTTTTGTTTATCTTTCCATTGTTTTAAGGTTTCAAGCACAATATCTGTTACAGGTATATCTCTAACACTACAAGTAGTTTTCGTGTCCCCAATGACTGTTATTCGGTCTTTAATATTGCCTTGCTCGTCAAACTTAGGCACTTGTGTTATTGCTCTTTCAACTTTTATTGTTTTATTGTCAAAGTCTATATTTTTCCATTTTAAAGCAAGAGCCTCACCAATGCGAAGTCCCGCAAACATAAGAGTAATGCAAAGTGGCTTTATAAAATTTGCTTCATCTTTATTTAAAGCATCTAAAAATTTATCTCTAATCTCTGGTGGCATTGCTTTATATTTTTCATCATCGTTTGCTTGATAAATATTCCTTTTGCCTTTAATTTTTACTTTAAGTGTAGGGTTGACAAGTATCCATTTGTTATCAATTGCATATTCAAAAAATTGGTTTAATAAGTGTTTGCATTTTTTGACAGTATCATTGCTATATCCTTGTTCCATTAAATTGTTAACTAATTTTTGTATAGCATAGTTATCTATTTCATAGACTTTCATTTTGCCAATTAGTGGAGCAATATGCAATTTGAAATTTCTAATGTTGCCTTCAAATGTTCGTGGACTTACAGCACTCTTTTTAAAAGTCATAAGATATTCAAACATCAAAGTTTCTAAGTTATTATTCTCAACCAACTCATAAGAATTGCTTTTCATTCTACCACTAATTTCAGATAATTTTTTAACAACTTCTGCTTGTGTTTTTCCATAGATTGTTTTTCTAATAATCTTACCATTTTCATCATAGCCCATCGTTAAAGCTCCGCCCCAACGACCATCACTTCTTTGAAAAATCGAACCTTCATTATTTGCTCTACGAGTTCTCTTGACTGCTTTCTTTTTAGCCATTTTTCACCTCGCTTTCAGTTTTGGTAAGTGTCAACCAAGTCACAAAATTAAGCACACTAACAACTTGTCTTTTGCCGACTTTTGTTGTTGGAAAAGTTTTGCTTCGCATAAGATTTCTCACATTATCTCTGCCAAGTCCAGTGATTTTGATAAGGTCCTCACAGTCTAAAAAATCTTTGTTGTATTTAGTTGAAATTCGGTCAACTTCCGCTTGTATAAGTTCGTTTAAATTTAAGTTTGTATAGTTCATTTTTGTCTCCTCAAAAAATTAAAATTTTCTTTTCTAAATCTATAAAATCTCTCTATTTAATTTTTGAGAAAGAACGCTATATTGCCTTACTTCTTTCTGCATAATAACAAATTTTCTATATTTAAAAGGGCATCTGGGTATCCCAGCAAAGCCCAAAATGACGAGAAAAACAAAAAAATTTAAGTGTATCAGTTAAAAGTGTTTAATTTAGGCACTTTTTGGCACTTAAAATGATTTTTGTTTCTCGCTTATGCTCTATAC
>ERZ1090861.1577-NODE-1577-length-11413-cov-7.518841_pt1 | contig 11413 bp, 9 predicted proteins | sample MGYA00478482_ERZ1090861 | MGnify/ENA primary metagenome ERZ1090861 (study PRJEB33644, sample SAMEA5815744) | chicken gut metagenome | biome: Chicken; feature: Gastrointestinal Tract; material: Caecum | place: Ireland | collected 2019-01-01 | study: A study of the... | reverse complement strand
TTTTATTTTGTAATGGTTTCTTTCATAAATCTCCACACTTTGGAAACACTATCTTGCGCAATAAAAAATTTTGACAAATCAGCGAAAACTGTGTATAATGGGTATCAAGAAAGGAGTGGGAATGAAAAATCCCACTCTTTCTTTTCGAAAAAAAGGAGGAGTTATGAAAGAGAAGATTGAAGAGTTATTACAAGAACCTCTGAAAGATTTAGATATGTTTGTTAGTGATGTCTATTATAGTGAAGAAGAGGGAATTAAAAGCTTAAATATTGAACTAGATAGTAAAGATATCATCGATGTCGAACGGATTACGGCAGCAACCAAACTTATCAATCCCTTAATGGATGAAAAAGGGTATGCCAATGATATTGATGTCTTAGATATCCATTCCAAAGAAAAAGGAGAGAACCAAAGTGAACAATAAAGAATTTTTAAAAGCGGTAGATAACATTGTGAAAGAAAAAAATATTGATAAACAAGTTGTCTATGATGCCATGCAACAAGCCTTAACTTCTGCTTATAAGAAAAACTACAATACGAAAAATAACAATGTAAAAGTTTTGATCAACGAAGAAACAGGAGAAATTAAAGTCTATTCTTATCTTACGGTAGTAGAAGATGATAAAATGACCAAAGAAGAGTATGAAGATTATTTATTCGAACACTATACGGATGAAGATGAGGAAGAAGAGGAAAAGACAACCGAAGAAACAGAAGGAGAGGAAGAAGCAGAAAAAGAAAAAATCAGTTTCTTTAATCCAGAATGTGAAATTAAACTTAGTGATGCTAGAAAAATAAACAAAAGCCTAAACCTTGGAGATACCATTGATACTGAAGTAACCCCTCATGATTTTGGGCGTGTCGCTGCGTCAACAGCCAAACAAGTTGTAGTTCAAAAAATAAGAGAAGCAGAACGGAATAGTATTATGGAAGAGTTTGGCGACAAACAAGATGAATTATTAGTCGGTACCGTAGCCTTAGAAGATACCGACAATTATTATATTGATCTTGGTAGAACCAATGGAATTCTTCCAAAAAAAGATATTATTCCTGGTGAAAAAATTGAAATGGGAAGTCAGATTAAAGTTTATGTTACCAAAGTAGATAACAATGGTCGTAATTTGTTAATTCTTTTAAGTAGAACCCATTATGGTTTTGTAAAACGTCTTTTTGAACTCGAAATTCCAGAACTATCGGATGGTACTGTGTTACTATACAGTGTTGCAAGAGATCCTGGAAACCGTAGCAAAGTAGCCGTTTATTCCGAAAATCCAAAAGTCGATCCAATCGGTGCTTGTATTGGAGAACGTGGTAGTCGAATTGCCCGCATCATTGAAGAATTACATGGTGAAAAAATTGATGTCGTTCGTTATGATAGCGATCCGGCTGTCTTTATTGCCAATGCCCTTTCTCCAGCCAAAGAACTAACCGTAGCGATTACGGATCCGAAGAAACAAGAAGCCCTTGTCATTGCCGATGGCGATAATTTCTCTTTAGCAATTGGAAAAAAAGGTTTGAATGCCCGCCTTGCCAGTCGTCTTACCCGTTATAAAATTGATATTAAAACAACGGCTCAAGCCCAACAAGCTGGCATCAATATCAAATCAGAATAATTGAGGAAAACATGAAACCAAGAAAAATTCCTCTTCGCACTTGCGTTGTCAGTGGCGAAAAATTAGATAAAAGAGAAATGCTTCGCATCGTCAAAACCAAAGAAGGTGACGTTGTAGTGGATGAAACTGGAAAAAGAAACGGTCATGGTGCATATATTAAAAAAGATATAGCCATATTAGAATTAGCAAAGAAAAAAAATAGTCTAGGAAGAAAACTAGAATGTACGATTCCGGATGCAGTTTATGAGGAGATTGAAAACATCCTAAAAAAATAAGAAAGAGGTGATGTTATGAATATTAAGGAATACGCAAGTGATACGAATCGGAGTGTGGAAGAAATCATCAAACATATGGAGCGTCTAGCTTTAAATTATGATGATTTGGATCGTATCTTATCGGATGATGAAATTATTTTACTCGATAATTCCTTACAAGATGAAGAAGACTATGTCAAAGACGAAGTAGAAGAAGAGGAGAATGAATTAGAACAAGACTTTGCTCTTTCGGAAAAAGCAGAGCAGATTGCTTATGATTCTCATTTGAATCTTGATCATGAAACGAAAAATGTAAGGGTGAAAAGTAAAAACAATCGTCCATCGGATAAAAATAATTTTAAAGAAGCGCGTAAGAAGATTTATAAACATCGAGAAAAATTACAAAGTAATGAGCAAGCCCAAAATGAAAATGTTCTTCTTTATAAAGAATCTATGACGGTAGGAGATCTTGCTGATGCTCTTCATGTGTCAACAGGGGAAATTATCAAAAAATTAATGGGCTTAGGCATTATGGCTAATGTGAATCAAGCCTTGCGGTTTGAAGATGTCGAAATATTAGCTTTGGATTATGAAAAGACAGTCAAAAGAGAAGAGACTGCGGACATTTCTAATTTTGAAAACTATGAAATTGAAGATAAGGCGGAAGATTTAAAAGAACGTCCTCCAGTTGTAACGATCATGGGACATGTTGACCATGGAAAAACAACACTCTTAGATTATTTAAGAAAAAGTAGTGTCGCCAGTGGCGAAGCGGGTGGTATTACGCAGGCGATTGGTGCTTACCAAGTAAAATGTAAGGGAAAAGATATCACTTTTATTGACACCCCAGGACATGCGGCTTTTACGGAAATGCGGGCTCGTGGCGCATCGGTCACTGATATCGTCATTATTATTGTGGCAGCAGATGATGGCGTGATGCCTCAAACCAAAGAGGCCATCGATCATGCCAAAGCAGCAGGCGTTCCGATTATTGTGGCCATTAATAAAATTGATAAACCAGAGGCCAATGTAGAAAAAGTCTTAACCGGGTTAGCGGAAGCTGGTTTAACACCCGAAGAGTGGGGTGGAGATACCCTTGTGAACCGTATTTCAGCTGTAACTGGTGAAGGAGTGCAAGAGTTATTAGAAAACATTTTATTAGTAGCAGAAATGTTAGAGTTAAAAGCCAACCCTTCTCGTTATGCCACAGGAGCCGTTTTAGAGAGTCAAATGGATAAACACGTGGGAAGTGTGGTAACCCTTTTAATTCAAAATGGAACCCTTCGTTTAGGAGATCCTATTGTAGCTGGTACAACTTATGGTAAAGTCAGAACCTTAAAAAATGATTTAGGGCAAAATATTGTGGAAGCAACTCCATCTATGCCCGTAGAAATTACTGGACTATCAGATCTTCCGGCAGCAGGAGATAAATTCATGGCTTTTGAAACCGAAAAACAAGCGAAAAGTATTGCCGAAGAAAGAGCCTTAAGAGCCAAAGAACAAGATACGAATCGTACTGGTATGACTTTAGAAGATCTCTTTGGCCAAATTCATGAAGGCCTAAAAGAAATTAATGTAGTTTTAAAAACCGATGTCAATGGTTCTTTAGAAGCCGTTAAAAAATCCTTAGAAAAAATTGACGTTGAAGGAGTAAAAATCAATGTTATTCGAGGTGGTGTTGGAGCAATTACGGAAAGCGATGTCGTCTTAGCGAAAGCTTCGAATGCTATCATCATTGGCTTTAATGTCAGAGGAAACAATAAAGTAATGGACAGTGCCAAAGAACACGGGGTAGAAATTCGGACCTATGATATTATCTACAAACTTGTAGAAGACATGGAACAAGCCATGAAAGGAATGCTAGAACCAATTTATGAGGAGAAAATAACTGGAAGCCTTGAAATTCGTCAACTTTTCAAATTCTCAAAAATTGGTATGATTGCTGGTTGTCATGTGACAAATGGTGTCGTAAAACTAAACAGTAAAGCCAGATTAATTCGCGATGGCATTGTGATTTATAATGGAACGATCAAAAGCTTACAACATGAAAAAGATCAAGTCAAAGAAGTAACCAAAGGAATGGATTGTGGTCTAACCTTAGAAAACTTCCAAGACTACAAAGAAAATGATATCATCGAAGGATATGAATTAGTAGAAATTGAACGATAAAAGACCTAAAATAATTTAGATCTTTTTTTGTTTGACTTTTGATTTTTCCTTTAATTTATCTTTACAATGAATAAGACATTGTTTACTAAGTTCCATCACTTCTTCTGGTTCTACTTGAAATAATTCGGCAATATCTTTTGTCGGGAAGGGATGTCGATTAAAGAATCCAAAGCGTAACGCTAACATGGTTTTTTGTTCGTAAGTACAATGACTCACATAATCCGAAAAAATAGAGTTTTCTAAATTTTGGATTCCATTCCATAAATTTGTTTTTGTATCTTCTTTTTTTGGTTGAAAAGGGAAGTCCCATTGACGGCTTTTTCTTTTAATGGTTCTTAATTCTTCTTCCGATAAGGAAATACTCTGTTTCTTAGAAAAATTCTGTCGTATAAGACGGTCTTCTTGAAAGGTTGGCCATTTGGCAAGAACAACCTTCATGGTCTCTTGATGTTCTAATTTTTCTTCCACTTCTTTCTTTTTGAAATAAAAGGTAGCAGGTTTTAAGTCATGCGCTTCTGCAATCACTCCCTGTGATTTGTATTCTGTTCCTTGAATCGCATAAATATCTTGTAAAAGCCGAAATTCTTGTTCCGTTAATAACAAGGATTTGCTCTTTTTCTCCATAAAGTGCGGATAAATCTCTTTGGCTTCTTCTTGTAATGGAGGATTATTTTTTATTCTCACCTTTAGTGTTCGCTTCATACTATAAAAACTATTTTTGTTTTTATGCTGAGAAAGTTCGATCGCTTCTTCTAAGGAGATCTTTCCTTCTTCTTCTTGTCTTAGAATTTGCAAGAGTTCTTTTTCTCTCTCTGTTAGAGCCATTTTCCTCTGTTCATAAGAATTACCAAGCATAGGAGAATAGTCCTTTAATTGTTCTTGTAATTTTTCACTCGCTAGAATTTTTTTCTTAAGTCGACACTTTGCTTGCGTAAGTGATAAATCATTTTGATATTTTAATTTTTCTTTGATTTGTTGATCGGTAATGGAAGGGTCCTCTTTTTGTTCTTTTAAATATCTCAATAAAAGACGATTTTGATCCGTAAGGGTAGGATCTGCTTTCGAATAATGAGGATAGAACTCTTTTGCTTCTTCTTCCAAAGCAGGACTTGATTGAATTTTCTGATCTAACTTTTTTTTGAAAAAATGAAAGGTACTATCCGCTTCTAAATTGGTCAATTTTCTAATTTCCCGATTGGTTAGTAAATCGGTATATTGTTTCTCTAAAAGAGTAAGCATCTGTTGTTCTTGTTTTGAGAAAGAACTATTTTGCGGTGCTTCCATGAATCCTTTCAAAAACACGTTTAGCTGTTGTTGCATGTTTTCATCCTGTTCTAGGCGTTTTAAGGTTCTTTGTTTGGTATCAAAATAATCTTTTAAAGATGCAAAGTGCAGTTGTTCTGCAATTTGTTGATCCGTAATACTTGGATCTTCTCTTTGTTTTTTCAAAGCCCGGAAGAGCAAACGGGTCGAGTCTTTTATCGTGATTGGTTCATCAAAATGCGGGAACTCTTCTTTTATTTTGGCATAATAAGCTTTATCTTCTGCCAACTTTTGTTCTATTTGTTTCCGAAGTCTAGCAAAATTTGCATAATTTTTTAAAGAAAGATCTTGTATGATTTCTCTGATGGTTAAAAGTTCGGTTACTTGTCTTTCTGCTAGCGCAAAATACTGATATTCTAATTGTTTTTCTCTCTGTTTCTTTGTTTGTAAAGAACGGACCGCCTTTTCTAAGCTGGGGAAAACTTTTGTAACCCGTTCGATTAAGGAAGGATCGGAAAGAATGATTTGGTATAATTTCTCTTTGGCCGCATGAAACGATTTTACGTTAGCATAATTTAGTTCTTGAACGATATCTTGATCCGTAAAAGAAGAATCTCTTGCTTGTTTATCCAAAGCCTTTAGTAGGCGCTTGCTTTGATCGAATTTCAAAGGATCCCTCTTCCATTCGGTATAATTCAAAGCTATCCCTTTGGCTTCTTCGATAAGTCCTTGTTTTTTTATTCTTTCCGTTAACGTTGTTTTCGCATTTAAAAATTGCCTTTGACTTTGATAGGGAAGTAGAGCCATCGTTTCACTTAAGGTCAAAAATTCATCATATTGTCTTTCTAGCGCCCGTAAAAGATTTTTTTCTTTTTGGGAAAAAACTTCAGGAGAAGAAGATTCTATGTTTGAAAAAAAAAGTTTGACAGTATGCTTTTAAAACTTCTTGTTCTTTGATTTTTTGAAGTAAGTTATTTTTGGCGTTGCGATAATAACCAAAAGAAGAGTAACCATACTTTTTTACGATTTCATCTTCGGTTATCGTCGGATTTTCTTGTTGTTCTTTCATGCTCCTTAAGAGAAGTTTCTCTGAGTCAGAAAGAGGAAGAGAAAGAAAAGCATGAGGGTATTTTTCGGTTACGAGTTTGAAAAGAGCTTCGTTTTGTTCTATTTTCTCCTTCCAACTAGATTTAAAGCGAGAAAGTCCTTGACTCGTTTGAAATGTTGTCTCTTTCAAGATTTCTTGATTGGTAAGTAGTTCCTGATATTGCCGTTCGAAAAGAGAAAGGAATGCTTCTTCTTGTGGGGAAAAGGTTGTTACTTTTTCTTCTTTTTCCTCTTTCTTTTTCTCTGGCGGAAAGAGATAGTCTTGATAAACAGGGAAGAAGAGCTCTAATTGTTCCTTTAGAACTTCATGTTCCTGTAATTTTTGATAAAGCTTTTTTTTGGCAAGCCGATAGGAACGATCACTTGGAAAAGGCATTTTCTCTCTCATTTCTTCCTCACTCATCAAAGGTTTTTCCACTTTTTCTTTGAAGGCACGAATCATCAATCGTTCTGGAGTAGAAAAACTGATCTGTTTTTCCAAAGACAAATGGGGATAAATTTCTTTTGCTTGTTCATATAACGCTTCATGTTTTTTTAATTTACGAAACAGTTTAGCTTCCACCGAATGAAAATATTTAATCGAATAGCCAAGCTGTTCTGCTATTTCTTGATTTGTGAGAAAGTTTTCCTCTTGTTCCTTTAATTTCAAAAGGAAGTCTTTATTTTTTTCAGTAAGAATAGCAATAGGTCCATAATACGTAGTAGAAGTTCTTCTTTTAGAGACAGAATGAACAGAATCATTAAGAAGTTTTTGGCGGATTTTCAACATGGAAAGAGCCTTGGGATAAATTTTCTCTAATAAAAGACGATTTTCTTCTCTTTTCAACTTTCGAATCGCTTGCTCGAGATTTTCTTTGATTGCATATTCTGCTTGATGATATTTTTGCGCTAACTCTGGAATATCAAGGCAAACATCATCAATTTCCCCAGTAAAAGAACCGATTAGTTCAAGCTCATCCTGACTTAATCTTTCTTTCTCCTCTTTCTTCGCTTCTTTTCTTTGTGGAGAAAAGGAAGAAACATCAGGGAACAATTCTTTCATGGCACGTGGTTGTTTTTTATAAATATGGTAAAACTTTTGAATCGTTTGAATCGTCTTATCGAAAGGCATAGATAACTCTTTTACAAGCAAACTAGAATCAAAAGAATGAGTAAAATAAAATTGCAGAATTCTCATTTCCTCATAAGAAAAATAATTATTTCCTACCATAGTAGCGGGTGCTTGGGCTTTTTCTAATTTCTTTAAGATAGATTTCGCGTAAAAAGGAAAGCGAACAGCAGTCTCCTTCGTGTAAGTTTCTACCGCTTCTAGAAAAGCTTGCTCTACCAAAGCTTCTTTTTCTTCTTCCTTTAAAAAAGAACCATTCAATTCTTTTCGCAATTGTTCTTTAAAAAAGTTACTTCTTTGCAAATTACCATTTTTCAAATCTTCTACAAGTGGCATATCGATCTTCATAAAGATTCCCCCGTCTTTCTTTTTTATTATATAAAAATAAGCAAAAAAAGCAAGAAATAATGCAAAAACCTACAATCAAATCTGTTTTTTTGTTATACTTTTGATATAGAAAGAAGGAAAGAACATGGAAAATATTAAAATAGAACGTTATAACGATGCCATTCAAGAAGAATTGAGTAAAATTTTAATGACGGAAGTAAAAGATGAAGACATTCATTTTGTAACGATCACCGGCTGTGACTTATCAAGTGATTTAAGTTATTGTAAAGTTTATGTTACCGTTCTTGATCAAAGTAAAAAAGAATCAACCCTACAAGCTCTAAACCGGGCCAAAGGCTTTTTGCGCAGTGAATTAAGTAAGAGAATTGAAATTCGTCATACCCCAGAGTTAAGCTTTCATTATGATGAGTCCATTGCTTATGGAGAGCATATTGAAAAGATCTTAGAGCAAGTAAAGGAAGAAGATCATGAACGAGAAGATTCTAGTCAATAAAACCCATCCTTGTCCAAGAGTAAAAGAAACCACTTTCGTAAAAGAGGAAAATTCGTTAAAGGAAGAAATTTTACTGGATAAAAGAGCCAGCAAGGCCTATCAGCTTTTAAAAAAGAATTTAAAAGAACAAGGAATTACGATTGAGTTAGCAAGTGGCTATCGATCTTTTTCCGAACAGCAAGAAATCATCGATGAGTTTCAAAAAGAATATGGGGATGATTATGTTAAAAAATATGTTGCCAAAGTCGGAGAAAGTGAACATCATACCGGTCTTTGTTTTGATATTTATTTAGAACAGAATGGGAAGAAGATTCTAGAAAATGATGACTTGCTCGCCAAAGAACAAGAACCTGTTTTTCAAAAAATCCATCAAGAATTAAGTAAAGTTGGTCTTATTTTGCGCTACCCAAAGGGAAAAGAGACAATCACTGGTTATTCCTATGAACCTTGGCATTTTCGCTATGTAGGAAAGAGTACCGCCCAAAAAATAGAACAAGAACAACTAACTTTAGAAGAATATGAGGAAAAATATAATCGTTCGGGAGTTCTCCTCGTCAACAAACCCAAAGGGATGACTTCAAGAGAAGTGGTAAACAAACTGACCTTTCTTTTTGATACACAAAAAATAGGCCACAATGGTACTCTTGATCCTCTCGCGACAGGAGTTCTTGTCATTACCATCAATCAAGCCACCAAAATCAACGAATTATTAACAGCTTGTACCAAAGAGTATATCGCTACCGTCAAAGTCGGCTATAAAACCGATACCTTAGATGTAGAAGGAATCATATTGGAAAAAGGAGATTCCCACTTAAATCAAGAAAAGTTGCAAGACGTCTTTCAAACCTTCCCAAGAGAATATGATCAAGAAGTTCCCTTATATTCGGCTAAAAAAGTGAAAGGAAAAAAGTTATATCAATATGCTCGAGAAAACAAAGCAGTCTCTTTACCAAAACAACATGTTATTCTTTATGAATTAGAATTACAAAACATGACAGAAGACTCTTTTACCTTCCGAACAGTTGTTTCCAAAGGGACTTATATCCGTAGTCTCATTCGAGATCTTAGCCTTTCCTGTGGCCAATTATTTACGATGAGCAATCTTATAAGAACCAAACAAGGAAAGTTTTCGTTAGAAGAATGTTATGTCCTTGATGACATCACTTCCGATACTCCCTTTCTTTCGATCAAAGAAGCACTGGATATGAAAGCATTACCCATTCCAGTAGAGGAGAAAACAAAAATAAAAAATGGTCATCCCATCAAAAATCAGTATGGAATCAAAGATTTTGTTTTATTTGAAGAACAAGGAAAAGAGATTGCTATCTATCAAGCAGAAGGAGAAAATTTAAGATCTTATAAACAATTTTCTTCTATTTGACATATGATAAAATAAGTTTTAAACTTGAAATACCAAATATGGTTAGGGGGATAAATATGAATCAAAAATATGTTGCAACCTTATTAAGAAAACATTGTATCGGAGAAGGTTATTTTTTATATAGTGTTGTTCTTACCATCAAGGGAGAATATGATAAAGAAGAGGATAGCTTTTGTACCATGGAAGGGGAAGAATATTTTCCTTATCAAGAACCTGCTTTCATGTATAGTGAAGTAGAATATGCTTTTGTAAATCCTATGAGTTTTAGTGAGTTAAGAGAGAAATATTCTTGTAAGCCCTTAAAAGAAGCCATCCTTGATTATACTGATGAAAATGCAGATAAAATTTATTTCGCTACGGAAAGCCGTCTAGAAAATAAAGTCTTAACGAAAACAATCGATTTAACAGAAATGTTTACAAAAGAAGAATTTAAGGATAAGCAGCAAGAAAAACAAAACTTTTCGAAACAAGATTTGGAAAAGATGAAAGATGTCTTATTGCAAGCCCGTGACAAGAAACTTACTACTTCCAAAGCCGAAGAAAGTGCCAGAGTTTTTCAAGAAAGAGAGAAAAACTTATCTTCGAAAGAAATGAAAGCGAAAATCAAAGAAACCGTGCTTGTCCAAGATGAGGCCATTGACCGCATTGTCACGGAGTTAAGTCGAATGGAACATGGGGAAGAGAAAAAGGGAATCTTATTAACCGGCTCAACCGGAGTAGGGAAGACCAAAATTATGTCCATGATTGCTAAATACTTAAATCGCCCTTTTAAAATTGTGGATTCTGGCCAATTGACGGCACCGGGATATGTTGGAAGAGATATCGAAGAAGTGTTATACGAACTTTATAAGGATTGTAATTATAATATTGAGAAAACAGAACATGCCATTCTTTTCTTTGATGAGATTGATAAAAAAGGAACATCAAGTAATGAAGATGTTGCTGGAAAAGCCGTTTTAAATATTCTTTTGAAATTCTTAGATGGCACAACTTATAGCGCTCATGAAAGCAAATATGCAGCGAAGAGTATTCCTATTAGTACCAATAATATGATCATTATTGCAGGAGGGGCTTTTTTAGATGTTTATGAAAAAGTAGCGGCGAAGAAAGAATTGATCGGCTTTGGAAAGAAAGAAGAGGTACAACGGAAAGAACCACAATTAGAAGACTTTGTGAAGTTAGGAAAGATGACCAAAGAATTTATGGGAAGATTTCCGATCATTGTGCATCTTAATAACTTAGGTCCAAAAGATTTAGAAGAAATATTAAGACGTGGAAAAGAATCTCCTTTACAAAATGAAAAAGAAGTCTTTGAGAGTTTAGGAGTCGCTTTAAAGGTAGACGATTCTTATTATCAAAAAGCTGCTGAAGTTGCTTATCAAAGACAAACAGGCGCAAGAGCCCTAGGAGGCATTGTCAGTGATAGTACTTGGCGAGCTTATCAAGAAATTGAAGAACACCCCGATCGTTATGATGAGCTAACGATCACAAAAGAAACAATCGAAGACAATCGTCAATTTCAGTTAAGAGAAAGACCAAAGATTTTACAAAAATAGGAAGTAAAGCCTAAAAAAAGAACCAGGAATAGGACAAAAATAGTCCTATTTTTCGTTACTATTCAGAGCCAAATAGAAAAAATGAAAGAAAGATATCCACAATCGGATATTTTTCTTATTG